>Ga0209253_10000056_pt1 | contig 72579 bp, 60 predicted proteins | sample FrelakmetBRP12BR_FD_187145 | JGI IMG/M metagenome (GOLD analysis project Ga0209253, IMG submission 187145) | Freshwater lake sediment microbial communities from the University of Notre Dame, USA, for methane emissions studies - BRP12 BR (SPAdes)... | ecosystem: Environmental > Aquatic >...
TTACAAGACCGACGTCCGGGCGGCGCGAGAGGCCATGAAGGGGAGGGCGGTCTTCATCGGCAACATCGATCCGAGCGCGGTCCTGGCTCTCGGAACGCCCGCCCTCGTCGAAGCCAGGACCCGGGAGCTCCTCGAGGTCTTCGCCGGGACGCCGGGCTTCATCCTCAACGCCGGCTGCGCCATCCCGGCCGAGACGCCGCCGGCCAACCTCCGGGCCATGATCGCCGCGGCCCGGGGCGATCCCGCCTAATGTCTCACGTCCGGTGTCATGGCGGCTTCCGCCGCGATGTAGCCGAACGAGGCCCAGCTCGGCCCTTCCAGGATCCTGGAGAAGATCCTCTTCGCCCCGTCCGTATCGCCGTTGACGAAGCGCCAGTTCCCGAGGCCGTAAGCGGCGGCGTCGCTCGTCGTGGCCTCGCTTCCCGCTCCGGCGATCTCGGTCTCGGCGAGCTCACCCTTGTAGAACAGGCAGAGGCGGTGGTAGACCGTGTTCTCAATGACGTCCAGGTCCGGCCGGACGGGCTCCAGGGCCTTCGTCGCCTCCTCGTCACGGCCGAGCCGTCGGAGCGTCATGTAAAGCCAGTGGGTCGTGGCCACGCGCATGTCGTCGTTGGGAGCGGCCGCGAGGCCTTGAGCATAGACCGCGCGGGCCTTCTCCAGCTCGCCATTGAGGTAATAGGCCAATCCGAGGTGGTAATAGACGTTGGAGTGGAGCGTGCTTACCGGGATGCCGCGCGGGTTGGGATCGCCGTCGGGCTCGATCTCGTCAGGCTTCCCCTCGATGAGCTCCGCGGCCTTCTCCAGGTCCCGGACCGCCGGGTCGAAGGCCCGAATGGAGATGTAGCGGTGGCCGCGGTGCCGGTAGAAGCGGGCGTCTGTGGGGAACTTCCGGATCCCCTGCGTGAAGATGCGAATGGCCTGCCTGTAGTCGCCCGCATAGGCCGCCCAGCGGCCGTGCCAGACGAGCTTGTCGGCGTCGGCCGGTTCGGCCTCCGCCGCCTTCCGGGCCGCTTGGTACTTTTCCCGGACCGGGGGCGCCGGAGCGGCGGCCGCGAGCGGCCGGCCCGCGAGCGTCATGGCCTGGGCGCCCGCCGGCACAGGCGGCAGGATGGACGAATCCCCGGCCCTCTTCGTGCACCCGGCGAGGACGCCCAATACGACGATCAGCAGTCCCACGAAAAAGCAGATCTTTCTCATGCGGCTTCCCTTCCCCCGCCTTTCGAGGCGCTTTCCCAGATCCCCTGGAGGAGGGGGTACTGGGTCTTGAAGCCCAGGATGGCGAGGTAGAGCCCGTAGTCGGGGTAGTTCTGCCGGAGCTCCTTGAGGTTCTCCATGGGATCGTAGGGCGTCCCTTCCGGGATCTCGTGGCCGACGCACTCGGAGAGCAGGTGGAGCTTTTTCGACATCCAGGCGTCGAGCGTGACCGGCAGGCCGAAGGCGGGGAGGGCGTCGAGCCGGTCGTCCCGGCCGATGATCGGCTGGGTGATGATGAACGACGCTCCCGCGTCAACTTTGCGTTTCATCTTGGCGAGCTCGGCGTCCTGCGGTTCGTAAGGATTGAAGGCGACGCCGCAGGTGAACCGGCCGGGGTATTCGCGGTCGATGTAGCGGATGAGCTCGACCGAGGTCACGGTCGTGCCGTCGATACCCACCTCGGCCGGTTCGAGCCTGTGGAGGCGCTGGCTGCCGTCGCCGGAAACGACGAGCAGGTGCCGGCCGCCGGCCGCCTGGAACGCGTCCAGGATCGAGTCGAGCTCCTTCTTCGGGTGGAACGTGTTGAGGTGGACCATCAGCTGTCCGGGATGGACGGGGAGGCCCAGGAGCTCGATCGTCTCCATGGCCCCGTAGCTCAGGAGGCCCATGGGATTGTCGGTGACGCAGACGATCCAGCCCGCCGCGACGACCTTCCGGTACTTGTCCTCGAAGGTCGCCAGGTCCTTCTCGATGTCCTCGGAACTGCGCTTGGGTGTTTGGAGCTCGACGTGGAGGATCTTGTCAGACATAGAATTCCTTGAGCCGCCAGAGGGTGTCGTAGCCTTCGAGCTTGAGGATGTCCTCGAGGCAGGCTAGGGCCGGATGGCCGGCCGGGAGCGTCTCGTATTTGCGCACGGTCGAGCCGATGATCGTGTCGAGCCCGAGGGGCATGGCCAACGTCAAGAAGGCGCTCTCGAGCGGCCCCTTGACCGGCGAGCCGTCGGCTCTCTTCGAGGGCAGCATGACCGTGAAGTTGCTCAGACCGACCGACCTGTGGACCCCGGCGAAGAACGGATCGGCCTGGATGAGGGCGAGCGAATCGAGGACGCGCTTGAGCTGACCCTCGCAGTCGCTGCCGATCGGGGCGATGCCGGGATCGACGATGGCCTGGTCGTTCCGGAAGCCGGGGATGCGCCGCCGGGCCTCTTCGAGGAGCGCCCGGGCCGTTTCGCGCGTCTCCTCGGCCGTCCGGTTGGCGCTGCCGCAGCTCGCGCCGGGCTCGACCCGCTCCGAGGCCATGAGGATCGGGATGAACGGGCGGACCGCGGAGAGGTCGAACATGGCGAGGCGGAGCGGCGAGATCGAGTTCAGGATGGGCTTCCGGCCGCCGGCGCGCTCGAGATCGTAGGCCCTGAGCGCGGCCTCGGCGATGGCCGGGTCGGGCGTGTCGATGGAGAGCGGCTTGGCCGTGACCGATTGGATGCGGCGGACGAGGTCGGCCATGAACTCCGGCGGGCGGAGTCCGACGTTGACATCGAGCCAGGCGGCGCCCTTCTCGTCCTGGCTCCGGGCGAGATCGAGCAGGCCGGCGACGTCGTTTGCGTCGAAGAGCTTCTTCGTCGAGGGCACGGAGTCGTTGATCGACTCGCCGATGATCGTCAATCCGGGAATGGCCATGGCGGCATCCCTCCTATCGGAAGGAAGATATCCCCTTGGGGCGAGGCTTGTCAACTTCGCCGAGGGTTGACTTCGGCCCGGGGCCCGGAATAACATCGTCTCAAGAGGGGAGGGTATCATGTCGATCAGCCGAGACGGTGTTGCCATCCGTTCTGTGGCCGTACTTATCCTGACCGCGGGTCTTGCCGCACCGGGCGGGCCGCAAGGCCAGACGCAGAGGTCACTCCGTCATGATGCGGCGGCCGTCGTCAAGCTCGTTCCCGTGCGGGTCCTGGACGCCGAGGGCCGGCCCGTCCGCGGGCTGACGAAACAGGATTTCGCCCTGACCGACAACGGCGAGCCCCGGACGATCACGGAGTTCGAGGTCTATGAGTCGGTCGGCCGCACGGCCGCCCCGGAAGCGGCGCGGCCTGCCGCCTCGCCGGTCTCGGTCGAATCCGCCCGGCGGATCTTCTTCGTTCTGGACATGCAGGGCAGCGATCTTTTCGGGAACAGGGACGCCAAGAAAGCCGTGATCGCGTTCGTCAAGGATAACCTCGCCCCCGGGGATGAGGCCTGCGTCATGACCTTCGGAGGGACTACGGGTCTGGTCCTCAGGCAGTACCTGACGTCGGACGTGGTCAGGATCGAGAGCGCGATCAAGCGGTCGATCGAGATGGCCGGAGCGAGCGGGATCCTGCCGCGCCAATCCTCTCCCATCGATGTCGAGAACGTCGGCTCGACCGGCGTGATGTCCCAGGTCACGGTATCCACGGCGCCTTTTGGCTATGACGAAGGAGGCCTGTCGCTCGAGACCCCTCCCGGCCGGCCGTTCGGATCGGACCGGAACAAGGCGGATTTCGACCGGAGCATGTCCGAGCTCGCGACGACCATGCGCTTCATCCCCGGCAGCAAGAGCGTCGTCTACTTTTCGACCCGGGTCCCGGGCCCGGAGGTCGGGCGCCTTTTCGCCGAGGCGAACGCGACGGTCTTCGCGGTCAATACGAACAGCGTCCGTCCGGGCGGGCCCGCCCGCGTCAAAAAGCTGAAGGAGGAGCAGGGCGAAGCCTTGAGGGCCTTCTCCGAGTCGTCAGGCGGGAGCTATTTCGCGGACGTCCGGGACGCCCGGAAGCTGGCCGGGGACATCGAAGTCCTGAGCGGCAGCTATTATGTCCTCGGCTATTACGTCACCCCTGCCTGGGACGGACGGCAGCACGCGATCGCCGTAACGGTCGGCCGGCCCGACGTCGAGGTCCTGGCCCAGGCGGGGTACGGCGACCCGAAGCCGTACGCCGCCCTCTCGGACCTCGAGAAGAAGCTCCAGCTCTTCGACATGCTCCTCTCGGATGAGCCGGTCGGGACGGATACGCTCGACCTCCCCGTCCGGGTCCTCTCTAGCTCCGCGACGGAGGAAGCGAACGCGGCCGTGCTGATGAAGCTGGCGGTGGACGAGCGGACGGGCGTCCCGCCGGGCGTGGCCGAGGTCTACGTGCTCATCTTCGATGCCGAGAGCAAGATCGTCGTGGCGGAGCGGGCGGAGCTCGATTCGAGGTCCCTGGCCCAACATACCCTGCACCCCTACCTGCTCACGCAGCTCCCACCCGGGGCCTACGAATGCCGCGTCGCGGCCAGGGACAAGGATACCGGATACGCCCTGGCCGCGCGAGCACCGTTCGCGGTGCCGGCCGGATCGCGGAGTTGCTCGCTCTTATCGCCCTTGCTGCTGGTCCGGTCCGAGAAGCCCGAGTTCGTCCGGATGTCGCGCCCTCCGCATAAGGGCAGGGAGCCCTTGTCCATCCTCGATTTCTACCCTTACCTGCCCCAGTACAGCGTCCCTCTTCTCGAGGACATCGGCGACGACACGGGGCAGGTCGCGGTCCTGCTCCCGTTCAGGTCCGGCGGCACCCGGCCGTCTTCGGCGGATCTCCAGGTACGGCTGACCGAGGCGGGGAGCGGCCGGGAGGTCCCTCTTGATTGGGTCGCCGTGGACTGCCGGCGCCGGGAGCCCGACCTGACCTTCTTCCTGATCAGGCTCGACGTCCGGCGCCTCGCCGCCGGCGGCTATCGCCTGGACTTCCGGGCGGCCGATCCCTCGTCAGGCGGGACCTCATCGACCGCCGCGGAGCTCGTCAAAAGGTGACCGTATGCCTCGCCGGACGGGGATAAAATTACATCTTGCGCCCGGCTTCCATTTGTGCTAGCATATCTCCCGTAATTCCCCCGTCGAGGGGGCGCGGGTCGGATAAAGGCACGGAGACCGAGGCCCGAACAGCCGGCATGCTCCTCTCCTTTATTGCGATCGAATTTTTTCTGAGGAGTCGAGCATGAATATCTACGTGGGCAACCTGTCCTTCTCCGTCACGGAAGAGGACCTCCGCACGGCCTTCTCGGCCTTCGGGGCCGTCGAGAAGGCCGCCGTCATCTCCGACAAGATGAGCGGCCAGTCGCGCGGATTCGGCTTCGTCGAGATGCCGAACAAGGACGAGGCCATCAAGGCCATCGAGAGCCTCAACGGCAAGGACCTCAAGGGCCGGAACCTGAAGGTCAACGAGGCCCAGCCCCGCCCGGCCGGCGGCGGCGGCGGCAGAGGCGGATTCGGCGGCGGCCGCGGCCGCTACTGATCGCTTCGAAGACCGTCCCCGCAGGGGGACTGTCTGGGGGGGGCACGGACCGCTGTTGCGTGTCCCCGATCGAATGGGATCGTCTCCCGCAGGGGAGTATCCCGCTTGAGAATACCGTATTTCGCATGCCGGAGGTGGGCGCCTCAGACGGGGCGCCCGCTTTTTTTTTTCGACGCGAGGTTTGATTGACCGGTGTCCCCTGGACTTGACTTAGGTCCCCAGCCCGCTTAGATTGAGGGGAAGGAGGGGCACGCCATGAGCATGAGGGGATTGCTGGGCGCCGCGATCCTCGCGACGGTCGTTTCCGCTCTTTGTCTCGGTGGATCCCCCGAGGACCAGGTCGCCGCCGACGTCAAGGCTCTCCAGGCCGAGCTCGAAGCCATGAAAGGCCAGGGACCGAAGGGGGTCCTGGACAAGCTCGCGTCCTGGAAATTCGAGCTCCTGGCCGCGTGGAAGACGGATGACCCCGCTTCGCAGGATTTCAAGAAGCTCAACAAGGGCAAGACCAGGTTCTCCAAAAAAGAGATCGCCGAGCTCCTCGGGCCGGCCGGGACGTACAAGATCGCCACCTACGGCCTCCTGATCGGAACCGAGTCCGGCACGACAGGCACCATCGATGAGTTCGGGCGGGGCGTCGATAAGGACGCCTCATACTCCGTCCGGGTTTACACAGCCATCCGCATCACCTTCAGGGACGACAAGCTGATCGATGTCCAGTCCTGGCCCAGGGTCGAAAGCTCCCAGGTCTCGGGCGGGACCTGGCGTCAGCGCTAAGGCGATCGGCCCGGCGCATGGCCTCGGACGATGAGAGCGGCCGGCCCGGCCGCGGCGTTCAAAGACGGACGGCGATCCCGCCCCTGACCAGGAATCCGTCGAGCACCCCGGCGTCGACGAAAAGATTGAGGCTCTTGGCCAGGCGGACCTTCAGACCGAGGTTGAGCTGGACGAAGGGGATGAAGTTCGGAATGGGGAAGTTGTTCTCTTCATCCTCCAGCGCCTCGTCCCGGAGCTCGCGCAGGGTCTTGGTCTCGCCCCCTTGGATCGTCTGTGCCGGGATCGTGGGCCCGGTGAGTTGGCCGCTGTAGGTGTAAGATACGCTCGAATCGTCGAGCGCCTTGGAGGTCGAGATGCCGCCGCCGAATGTGATGTAGGGATGGACGACCTTGGTCGGGAGAATGTCCCAGCGGAACGTCAAGAGGAATGAGGTCGCCTTGATGAGCGCGTTGGCCTCGGCCGCCCCTGCGAACTCCGCGGTGGCCGAGGTCTCCCAGTCCTCGAGGGACATTTGGACCTCGGCGGCCGGGAGGACCTTGAAGGTGCTCTTCTCGACGGAAACGCCCAGGCTGAACCCTCCGCGCCTGCCGGCCGGATACCACCGGATGCTGGCGCCGAAATCGTCGCCGCTCGAGTCGAAATCGATGACCTGCACGAATTGCGACGAGATGAGGTTCGGATACGTTTCCCGGATCTTGTCCTGGATCGCGTTCCGGAGCTCGTCGCCGGTCGCGTCATCGATGAGCTCGACGGCCTTGTCCCCGAGGATGTTGAGGCTCCAGCGCCCGTAATGGCCGCTGAACTCGAAGTGCCCCCCCTGGCCAAACACGGCGGGGGCAGCTAAAAGAAAGAGGGATACGCAGACCAGAACGGGCAGATGACGTTGGTGCATGGTTCCTTCCTTTCTCAACCGGATTCGGGCCATCCTGGACCCATTTGCTAACGGGGATTATAACACAGCTTGTCAAGTTGACTCCTTAAAGGGACGGATGCTATGATTCCACTCGGGAGGCGAACATGAAGAAAAACCTCGCCTTGGTGCTCGCCTGCGCCCTTCTTCTTCTCTCCGCGGGCCTGTCATCTCAGAAGCCGCTCAAGGTCCTCGTCCTCTACGACATGGAGGGCGTGTCGGGCGCCTCGTCGGTCCGGCACACGGATTTCGGGGCCGAGCCCGAATACACGGAGGCCCGCAAGTCCCTGACCGCGGACGTCAATGCGGCCATCGCCGGGCTCAAGGCGGCCGGGGCGACCGAGATCGTCGTCGTCGACGGCCACGGCTCGGGCAATTCCAAAGAACCCGACGTTTTCGAGGCGGAGCTCTTGGCACCGGCCAAGATGATCTCCCGCGACCGGCCCTTCGACATCTACATGGACAGCTACGACCAGTCGTTCGATGCCGTCGTCGCCGTCGCCATGCACGCCGGGGCCGGGAACCCGGACGGATTCCTCTCGCACACCTACACCATCGAGGACGTCCAATACCGGATCAACGGGACGCCCTTCAACGAGTCGATGATTCTGGCCATGGGCGCGGCCCGCTTCGGCATCCCGCTGATCATGGTCAGCGGCGACGACCAATTCGAGAAGGAGATCAAACGGTATCTCCCCTGGGTCAAGTACGCGGCCGGGAAAAAGGCCATGGGCCGGACCAAGGCCGAGCCCTTCGCCCGGGAAGATGTCTCGCGGCGCATCGAGAAAGCCGCCCGGGAAGCCCTGCTAGGCCTCGACTCCGCCCGCCTGCCGGAGGGCTTCCCCGGGCCATACCGCTTTGCCCTGACCTTCCAGGACGAATCCCAGGCCTCCACGGTCGCCCGGCTCCAGGGCGCCGAGCTCCTCGCCGATTCCATCTCCGTTCAGGTCCGGTCCAGCGATTTCGAGGAGGGCTATCGGGCCAGCCTGAGGCTCATCTCGACGGCCGGACTGGTCGGGCGGATGCAGGCCATGCAGAGGGCGATCGCCGCCCAGAAGAACGCCGATGAGCTCCGTGAAGCGGTCGGCCGGATCGTCACCGACCGCTGGCTCGACCCGAAGTCGTTCCCGGCCGCGCCCGGCGCGTCCGGGACGCCGCAGCGCTACTTCGGCGCCCGCTAGGCGGCCTTCACCTGGCCAAAGTCTAGGGCCGCTTTTTCGGGGCGTTCAGCGAGAATTTGATCGTCACGGTTGTGGTATAGTGTACCGGCTCGCCGCCTATCCAGGCCCCCGAATACTGCCATTCTTTGACGGCGTCGATCGCGGCCTGGTCGAGGCCAGGGACCGACTCGAGGACCTTCACCTCAGTGACTAGTCCGTGGTCTCCGATGGTGATCGCCAGGACGACGATCCCTTCGGTGTTCGCCCGGATCGCTTCTTCAGGATAGACCGGCGTAATCTGACGAAGGAGCTTCGGCTCTTCGATATCGGTTTTTTCCGATCTGCCGGAAACTGAGAAGTTCATCGTCACCGTGAAGACGATGGGCCGCCGACGCCCGTCCAAGACGAGTGGTTCATAGACCCATTTCTTGACCGCATCCGTCGCGAACCTGTTCAGGGCGGCGACGCCCTTGAGGACTTTCGTGCTGATGACGCGGCCATCGGCGTTCGTGACGGCCTCGATGATAACGGTCCCTTCGATCCCCCTGACCCTGACGCGCTCGGGATATTTTGGCGGGACGGTCTTGATGAGCTTTGGAGTCGTGATGTCCTTGCCCGATAGGACCAACACGCTAGGGCCTGGCTTTCCGGCCGCGTCCGTGGCGTCTCTGTCGTCCCCGATGAAGATACCTTTGAGGTAATCGGCGTCGTAGCGGACGCTGGCCTCGAGGCCAAGCGGCATCTTGGTGCCCTCCATGACCAGCCAGCCATTATAGCCGATATCGGCCAGGGCCTGGCGGACGGCCGGGAAGTCGATGGAGCCCTTGCCGTAAAGGTCCTGAGTATCCTTGGCGTGGAACTCGACGATCCTGTTCCCGAGCAGCCGGATCTCATCGAGAATGGCGTGGCCCGCGTCCTGGGAATTGGCGACGTCGTAATAGACCTTGACGGCCGGGGAGCCGACACGCTCGAGGATGGCCAGATGCTCCGCGGCGCTCAAATAGCTCTCGAGGGCCAGGACGATGTTTTTCGCTTCCGCCTTAGGCGCTAAACGCTTCAAGGCGGCGACGACCGCTTCGACTCCGGCGGCGTCGCCCCTCAGGTCGCCCTTGCCGAAGAAGGGGACGAGAATGACCCGGACGCCCATGGCCGACGCGATGTCGATCCCTTCGCCGAGCCACCGTTCTGCGCGCGCGTCGCTCTTGAGCGGCACATCGTTGAGGTCACCGATCGCGAAGGAGGAGATGGAGACGTGAGCCTCCACGGCTGCTTTGATGAACGCGCTCTGGAGGGCCGGCTTGACGAGTGCTAATGAATCGCCCTTCGGCACAAGGCTAACCTGCACGCCGTCGCAGCCGAGGCTCCCGGCCAGGGCGAACGCCGCTGGATCGCTGGTCTTCCCGATCGTCCAGTCGCAGACGCCCAATCGGATCCGGAGACCTTCTCCTGCCGTCTCCGCCCTTTCCGATGGACGGGCTGCCGCGGCCGGGCCGGCCGTTGCGTCGATGATCAAGGCGGCGAGCGTCGCGGTGAAGAAAACCGAGGAGACGATCGTTCTGCCTTGCATTCCTTAGGCCTTCTTTCTATCCTCCGTCTCGGTTCCCCGGCTCTATCTCCCCCCTAATCCTTGAGTCCCTTCAGATCGGGGATGAGCCTCTCGCCGTCCTTCCGGAGTTCCGCCCATGATACGATGCGGTTCTCGTAGGCCGACTTGCGGCCGAGGATGGTGATGAGGTTGCTCTGGATGCTCGGCGCGACGGTCGGGTTGCGGGAGTCGCCTTCGACGATGGCCTTGTGAAAGGCGGCGATGTTGGCGACGGCGCCCGACTCGTAGATCTCCTGCGTCCGGCCGCCGTTCCAGTAGTTCTCGCCGCGGATGAGAACGGCCCCGCCGTATTCCGTCTCGAGGACGCCTTTGGAGCCGAACATGCGGTTGCGGATCCCCTCGGCCGTGCCGTGGCCCTTGAACTGACGGCCGCTGAACTGGACGCCGACCTTGCTAGCATATTGATAATAAACCACAAAATGGTCCCAGCAGGTGCCGGCCTTGGGCCGGGCCTTGTGGCCGCCGCATCCCAAGGCGAAAAGCGGGGGTGCGTCCATGATCCAGCTCATGACGTCGATCGCATGGATGTCCTGCTCCGTGATCATGTCGCCCGAGAGCGCTCGGTCGAGACCCCAGGCCCGGAGCCGGACTTCGGGATTGTCGGGCTCGGCCCGAACGGCGTCGTACCATTGTTCCCACGGCGATTCGGCGTGGTAGAGGGCTTCGCCGAAAAGAAGATCGCCCAGGTTGCCGGCGTGGACGCGCCGGAGGGCTTCGATGAACGACGGATGGGCCCGCGTCTGGAAGTCGACGAGGAAAGCGCGCTTCTTCGCCGTCGCCTTCCGGGCCGAGGCGGCGATGGAGTCGCAGCCTGGGACGTCGACCGCAACCGGTTTGGCCACATAGACATGGGCTCCGGCGTCGACGGCGGCCGCCGCCTGTTCCGGATGGAAATAGGGCGGCGTTTCGATGACAACGGCGTCGACCTTGGCGTCGATGAGGCGCTTGTATCCGGCGAGCCCGGTGAACCTCCGGGATCCGGGGACGCCGAGGGCCGCGCCCACTTCATCCGCGCGGTCCTTAAAGTAGTCCGAGACCGCGGCGATCTCGTAGCCTCCGTGCTTGCGGAAGAGACCGGCGATCCAGCCGCCCCGGCCGCCGCAGCCGACGAGACCAATGCTGATCTTGGAATTCGCCTGCGTTCCTCGGACGAGCGCCGCTGGAATGACGGCCGCCGACAGGGCGGCGGCCCCCGCTTTCCCGGCCCCGGCGATGAACTCACGGCGCTTGACGGTCCTCGGGTGTTTCATGATGATCCTCCTCATGTGGGCGGCAGCGCCGCCTGAGTGGCTCAGAGGCCGCGGCCCATCTTCCGGAGCCCCTCGAGACACCCCCTGATGTTGTCCATCGGGTCGTCGCCGACCTCGTGCTCGACGACATACCAGGCCGTGCCGCCGGTCGTCTCGCAGACCTGGAAGACATCGGCCCAGGGGATGACGCCCTGGCCGATAACGGCCGCCTCGGGCCCGCCGTGTTCCTTGAGATGGACGCTCGCGGAGCGGCCGGGATATTTCTTCAGGATGTCCACGGGATCGCCTCCGCCGGCCAGGCAGTTGCCGGTGTCGTTCTGCATGATGACGTCCGGACCGGTGTTGTCGAAGAAGATCTCCCAGGAGGTCGTGTCTCCGAGCTTGTGGAAATCGTGGGCGTGGGCGTGGTAGCCGACGCGCATGCCCAGCTCCTTGGCCTTGCCCGCGATCTCGTTGAACTTCTTGGCCAGGTCGAGCCAGGCGGGCGCGTCCACCGCGATGAGGCTGGGGACGATGAGGAATGTATTGCCCAGGATGGCGTGGAGCTCGGCCGTGGCCCTGAGCCTGTCGCCGGTGACGGTCTCGAGGCCCGTGTGCGTGCCGCAGCACTTCAGGCCGTTCATGTCGAGGAGCTTCCTCAGCTCCATGGGCTTGCTCTCCCAGCCGTAATAGCCGGCGAACTCGACGCCCCTGTAGCCCATCTTGCCGATGGCCTCGAGTGTCGCGGGCAGGTCTTTGGCCGCGAGATCGCGGACCGAATAGAGCTGGACGCCGACGGGGATCTTCTTGCGTGGATCCCCTGCCCGCCGGGTCGCGGCAAATAACGCGTCCGGGCCCTTCCAGCCGACGAGGCCGGCCCCGGCCCCGACCGCCGCTGCCCTTATGAAATCGCGACGCGAGAATCCTGCTGAACGGAGCTTCTTCATGGGTGCCTCCTTCGTTGTCCTGATGCCGTCCTCCGCTTAAGTATCACAAATTAAATCAGGGACACAATACCAATTCCCCAATTCTTTTCGCCGGATCATAATCGATGTCGGAGATGGTCGGGCAGGTCCTGACTCTTTTCGAGAGCTTCTCCCGCGAGCCGGTCAAGAAGTAAAGGCGGGAGGACGAACGTCTCATCCCGGCTTCGTCATCGGGGTGACCACCATGATGAACGTCAGGATGAGGAAGATGAAGGTCAGAAGGGGCAGCAGCACCCAGAAGAAGCGGCTGAGCGGCGCCGGGCCCTCCCGGCGCCCGTCCATCACCTCACGGTCCTCGAGGGGGGCCGCGACGGCGACGAGCCCGAGAAGTGTGAGCGATGCCGCGGAGATGATAAAGGCCACGGCCGTGGCGATCTCGCTGACGTCCCTGTGGACGAAGCCGAACAAGGCTTGAATGAGGCCCATGAGCAGGCCGATGAGGCCGGTCATAGCGAATCCCAGCGTCCAGGCCCTGGCCCCGGACGCGGCGCCTGCGAACAGCGTCAGGGCGATGGCTCCGCCGATGACCACGAGATAAGCCGGAGGGTGGAGCAAGAGCTTGCCGATCGGCAAGCCCCCCGCCGGCGGCTGCCCTTTGAGGATGAATGCGACCGTCAGGGCGAGCACGGCGCCGAACAGGACGTATCCGACGATCCGGTCGGCGGAGATCGTCCGGCGAGGAGAGAACGCCGGCGCGGCGGGCCCGCCCTCAGACGCCAGGCGGCCCTCCTCGCCCGAACGGGCCCCGGTCCCTTTTTCGGCCGGGCCGGCGAGCTTCATGGCCGGGACGAGGCAGATGACGGCCAGGACGAGACCGTATAGCATGATGATGAGCGACTGGATCATCCGGCCGCTGACGTCGATGATCCCGTTGCTCTCCCGGCTCAGGGCGATGATGAAGTTGAGAGCGCTTCCCAGCCCCCCCAGGATCCAGGCGTTTCGGGCGGTCGCTTCCCAGACGTAAGCCGACTTGCGGCGGTCATCTTCGGTGCCGGGCCGGCCGGCCGCCTGCCGGAAGGCCGCGGCGATCTCCCGGCCCGTGAACCCCATGAGGGCCGCCGCGATGCTCCCGAACATGAGGTAGAAAAGCCCCGCCTTGTTCATCAACCCCGTGAACAGACCCGATGCGACGACGGCGAAGATGAAGGCGGCGGCGAAGAGCCAGCGGAGGACGGCCTTGCCTTTGATGGAAGTCCTTGCGGTCTCGGTCATGGCGCTATCTCCTTGTCGGTTCGAGGCTGGCGAATTCGGTCTTGATCGCGGCGATCCGGTCGGCCAACGGGCTCGAGGCCTTCCCGCCCTGAAGCAGGATGCCGGCGGCGAGCAAGAGCAGCGAGAGGGCGGCCCAGACGCCCCGACGAAAGAGCCAAGCCGGGCCCGCCGCGCCCCTCTCCTGCGCTTTCGCCTCGCGGAAGAGCGCGATCCGGCGGCGCATCCCGGCCTCGACATCGGCCGGGAGATCGTCGGCGAGGGCTTTTCGCAGCAAGCCGTCGACGTCCGCACCCTTGTTCCGTTCCTCTATCATGACGTCGCCTCCTTCCCGGCGCGATCGAGCCCGCCGACGAGGTCCGGACGCTCCTGGGCCAGGCGCCGGGCCAGCTTCGCCCTGCCCCGCAGGACGTGGACCCGGACAGTTGTCTCCGAGCATCCCATCGCCCGGGAGATCTCCTCGTAGGACTGCTCCTCGACGATGTGAAGCAACACCGCCGCGCCCTGCCGCCGCGGGAGCTCGCCGATGGCCTCGAGGATGGCCGCCCGCAGGTCGCGGTCCTCGGCCTGCCGCGTCACCGGCCGAGCCGTATCGTCGGCCCGGTCGTCCGGCAGTCCCGGCGACTCGTGGCGGAGGCGGCGCGCGCTCTTGCGCACGGCGTCGATGGCCGCGGCCACGGAGATCCTGAGGATGAGCGCCTGGGGATTCGGATGGCGGGCCACGGCATCGCGCTTCTTCCAGATCGCGGCGAGGGCGTCCTGGAGGGCGTCCTCGGCCGCCTCCTTCTGCCGGACGATCCGCCAGATCGTGCGCATCAGCCGGGGCTCCATCGGCCTGACGAGGACGTCGTAATCGAATTCCCGGATCGCCACTGCGGCCGCCCTTTCCGGGACAATGTAGCCCAGGGCCGCCGGCAAATCAAATCCGGGCCCCGGCACGGCGACTCTCCCGACCTACCCCTCGCCCAGGGCACTCAGGCTTCGACGGGCGTGATGACGAAGATGACGAAGGAGATGAGGTCGCGGACGGCCGATTCGCGCCGGCCGGCCTTGTGTTCGGCCAGGGCCGAATCGAGGAGCCCCGCGCAGATCCTCTTCGCCCGCTCCATGATGTCCACTTCCCGGTACGCGGACTTGAGCTCCTCCGGGACTTCCCAGGACTTGCCCCCGGAGACCATCTTGTAGGCGAATCCGAGGTACTGGCGGACCTTGTCCTCAAGCAGGGCCCCGTCCTCGAACATCTTCTTCACGGTTTCGACGCGGGACCTGAACTCCTCCGCGTAGTCCGTCTTGGGCAGGATCAGCAGCGAAGCGTCCAGGACATCGACGAGCGCGCTTGTGATGGCCTCTCGAGAGCCTTCGGGGCCCAGGACGACCGCTCGGGCGCGGCCGATCTTCACTTCAAGCGAGTCCTCCGGGACGGCGAGGACGGGAATCGCGGCGAGAAGGAGTCCGAGCCCGATGAGAGCGACTGTCGAACGGTTATTCATTTCGGCCTCCTTTGACCGGACGTGGCTTCGATTTCGTCTCCGTCCGGTAACCGTCCGGGAGGCCCCCGGCGTTTACTTCAGCTCTTTTTCGACCCGTCCGCGGAGCTCCGCGATATCCTTCTGCTCCGGGTTGAGGCGGAGGGAGGCGGCCAGGGCGTCGAGAGCCTCTTTCTTCTGGCCCGTCTTGTAGAAGCAGAATCCCAGGGCGTTGAGGAGCCGGGTGTCGCTATTGTAGATCTTGTTACCCCTCGATGAGGGCCTGGTATGAATATTTTAATATATTTATAATGAATGCGTTAGAAACGTAATCGGTCGATATTATCCAAGATATTGGAGACCGATTCAAACAGTTGGATAGATTTCGTTCCTTGATTCAACTCGGCGGCCTATGTTATACCTGCCCCGGGCCGAGGGCCGTCATGAGCAAGCCGATCCCGAAAGAGGGCATTCCGCGGGTGCCGCCCGAGGAGAAGCTCCGGGAGCTTGCCTCGCCCTACCGCGGAGCCGCCGGGCCGGAGGCCATCAGGCGGTTCGAAGAGCGGTGCGACGGTCTCGGCCTGCGGTTCGCCGGCGACGAGCTCGTCATCCTCGCCGCCCTCGACACCCCGGCCAAGGTCCAGGAATTCTTGAACGAAGATCTCTATTACAACGACGACCACGCCTCGGTCGACCAGGAGGAGACGGCGATGCCGCCGCGGCTCGTCCTCCGGACGGGCCTGGCCCATTGCTACGAGGGCGCGATGTTCGCCTACGCGGTGAACCATCTCCACGGCCATGAGCCCCGGCTGGTCATGCTCGAGGCCAGCCAGGACGCGGACCATAACCTCGTCATCTTCCGCGACGCGGCGACGGGCCTCTACGGCGCGAACGCCCAATCGCGATACCCGGGGCTCGTCGGCCGGCCGGCCGAGTACGCGACGATCCGGGCCCTGGCGGAGACCTACGTGCCGCTCTACTACAGCGACCGGACGCTCGATCCGAAGGACCTCACCCTCGTCGGCTTCTCGGAGCCGGTCGACCTCGTCGCCAAGTACGGAGCGGCTTGGATCGGATCGGACCGCCCGCTCTGGGACATCTACTATACCTACATCGACGATTCCGTTCTCTTCCACTATTTCTCCGACGACCCCGGCCGGCCTCATCTCTACCCGGCCGTGCGCGCCCTCAAGGAAGATTGGATCCGGATCGACGCCGCGGGGGAGCCTTCCGTCAGCCTGGGCGATCTCCCGGCCGGGGCGCGCGAGGCCTGGGACGCGTTTTGGAAGGCTTACAGCCCTGATCGCGACGGACCGAGGCCCCGCGGGCGGGCCCGCGAGATCGAGCGGGCGTTCTTCCGCCTCACCGGCACGACGCCGATCGACCTCGACGACAACGCCTTCGACCTCCAGTTCTTCCTCGCCGCCGGCTACCGCGTCGACCAGCTCATAAAACGGTGACACACAACTAAAGTCACTCAATGATGTTCGGGAGCTATACACAAATGAGTGATCTGAGTTGTATGTCACCGAATTCCATTTACGGTTGACGCCTCCGGCCATTCATGTTATCAAAAGGGCAACGATCCGGGGAGGTGTCTCATGAGAATGCTCGTTCGTATGAGGAGGATCGGGCCGGCGGCGGCGCTGGCCCTGGGCTTGGCTTTTGCGTACCCGCTGATCCTTTGGGCGGCGTCGGATATTTTCATTAAGTTCGACGGCGTCAAGGGCGAATCGCGGGATGATGGCCACCGCGGAGAGATCGATGTCGAGGGATTCACCTGGGGCCAGAGCATGCCCGAGGACGAATCGAAAGCGGCCGGCCAAACGGGGATCGATCGAGCGATCCCCGGCCGTTTGACCTTCGCCAAACGCGTCGATGGGGCCTCGCCGCAGCTGGCCGAGATCAAAGCGAAAGGAAAAACCGTCACGGCGGTCGTGCTCGATGTGCCGAGGAGGGACGGGAAGGCCGGCCGGATCATCACGACGATGAAGATGGTGAAGATCATCGCCTTGGTCCCTTCCGTGGACGGGCGCTCGGAGAAGGTCACCCTCGCATACCAGGTCTATCGGGTCAATTTCACGGCCAAATAGGAAGCCCCGCGCAAGTCCCGCCCTCAATCCTTGCGCGATCCTTCGCGGATATGCGAAGATGCGTAAGGCCCCAGCCCGGCACCATTGATCGGAGGCGCCCATGGAACGATGCCGTCCTCATATCGTCGGTCAGGCGGTCCCTGCTCTCGTTCTCTCCGCCGTTCTGCTCTCCCTGGCGTGTGCACAGAGGTTCGATAACCTCGCCGAGCTCGACCGCTACAATGTCGTCTGGGATTCAGCCGGCGGCGGCTCGAAGGACTCGATGCCGGCCGGGAACGGCGACATCAGCCTCAACGTCTGGACAGAGGGCGCGACCGGCTCAGTTTGCTTCTATGTCGGCAAGACCGACTCCTGGGACGAGACCGGGCGGCTGCTCAAGATCGGCAAGGTCAGGGTCAGGATCGAGCCGAACCCGTTCGCGGACGGACGCGCCGTCGTTCAGAGGCTCGACCTGCGGAGCGCGGCCGTTGAGGTCAGGGCCGGCGAGGGCCGGGACGCCGCGACCGTCCGCGTCTGGGCCGACGCCAACCGTCCCGTCGTCCGGGTCGAGGCGCGCCTCCCCGAGTCGAGCGTCGTGACGGCGGCGATCGAGCCCTGGCGTCTCGTTCCCGAGGCCATCAAAGACTCCCTTGTCAGCGGGCTCAATCACTATCCGGAGATCTTCGGTCCGACGGTCGTTTCGCCCGACGTCGTCGTCGACGGTCCGGCCGGCCGCGTCGTCTGGTATCACCGCAATCCCGAATCGCCCTCATTCGCCAGGAACCTGACGATGCAGGGGCTCGAAGGCGCCGGCATCGCCGACCCGCTCAAGGACAGGATCTTCGGGGCGATCATGGAAGGGGAGGGGTTCGCCAAGCAGGGGACTAAGGCGCTCGCCTCCGGGTCCGGCGCACTCCGCAGGCTCGGCATCCATGTCCTGACCCTTCAGCCGGCAACTCCCGAACGCTGGCTGGCCGCGGCCGAAAGGACGCTGGCGGAAACGAACGCGACGGACCCCGCCGATGCCTGGGCCGCGCACCTCGCCCACTGGCGGGAGTTCTGGGGCCGGAGCTGGATCTACGTCCGAACCTCAGACGACGCGACGGTCAAAACGCCGCTCGGCGACGAGAGCGAAGGCGCCGTCGTCACCCGCGGCTACCTTCTCCAGCGCTTCATCAATGCGTGCGCCGGACGCGGGGCCCATCCCATCAAGTTCAACGGGTCGATCTTCACGGTCGACGAGGAAGGCGCAGAGGGTTTCGCCGACTACCGACGCTGGGGCCAGGGCTACTGGTGGCAGAATACACGCCTGCCTTACATGTCGATGCCGGCGGCCGGCGACTTCGACCTCATGCGGCCGTTCTTCGGCATGTACTCCGGGCTCCTCCCGCTCTCGCTCTACCGGACACGCCACTATTTCGGTCACGGCGGGGCCTACTTCCCGGAGTGCATCTATTTCTGGGGACCGGTCTTTACCGAGGTTTGGGGCGATCGGTATCTCGCCGACATGCCCGAGCCCTACCAGGCCAACGGCTACCACAAGTACGAATGGGTCGGCGGGCTGGAGATGGCCGCGATGATGCTCGAATACGCCGCCCATACCGGCGACGAGGAGTTCCTGCGGACGAAGGCGCTGCCCTTCACGGACGCCGTCATGAGGTTCTTCGACGAGCACTACGGCCTCGACGCCTCCGGCCGCCTCGATATGACCCCGTCCCAGGCCCTCGAAACTTGGTGGGACACGACGAATCCCATGCCCGAGGTGGCCGGGCTCCATGACCTGACCAGGACGGTGAAGGCACTGCCGGCCGGGCTCGTTCCTGAGGAGTTGAAAGGCCTGCTGGCCCGCCTCGAGCCGAAGCTCCCGCCCATTCCCACGCGCGAGATCGACGGCGCGCGGATGCTCGCCCCGGCGGAACGGTTCGCCGACAAGCGCAACGTCGAGAATCCCGAGCTCTACGCCGTTTATCCCTTCCGCCTCTACGGCCTCGGCAAGCCCGATATCGACCTGGCCATCCGGGCCCTCGAGCGCCGCGAGGACAGAGGGCATTTCGGCTGGCGCCAGGACGACATGTTCATGGCCCTGCTCGGCCTGGCCGAGGACGTCCGGAAGGGCCTCGTCGAGCGGGCGTCGAAATGGGACGCGCACCACCGCTTCCCCGCGTTCTGGGGCCCCAACTACGACTGGACGCCCGACCAGGACCACGGCGGCGTCCTGATGAAGACGCTCCAGCTCATGCTCCTTCAGGCAGAGGGCGAGGTGATCCGCCTCCTCCCGGCTTGGCCGGCCGGATGGGACGCTGATTTCAGGCTTCACGCGCCGGGCCGGACGGTCGTCGAGGGCCGGGTCCGCGGCGGGAAGCTCGTGAAACTCGAGGTCACGCCCCGCTCGCGCCGCTCCGATCTCATCAATAACTGAAGCCGACGCCGACGCCCCAGACGAAGCGCTTGGAGCTGAAGGTCATTTCGAAGCCGGGATAGGTAGATTCCCCCGGCTTGGCCGTCGCGTACCGGACGAAGGCGTCGAAGGACAGGTCGGCGATCCTCTCGTCGTTCCTCCAGATCGAGAAGACCGGCCCTTCGTAGCCGAGGCCCAGGGAATAGATATTGCGATCGAGGTCGGGGTAGAGAGGCGTGCGGTTGGCGGCCGAGACGGAGCTCTCGTGGCGGGCGTATCCGGCCCGCACGGCCAGCGTCTTGGAGAGCCGGTACTCGAGCCCGGCCTTGATCCGCTTTGTATCCTCGAGGGCGAAGGCGACGCTCTGTGTCCCATAGTCCGGCCCGATGCCGTAGAAGTCCTCGTAGACCTGCGTCCAATTCGGGCTCAGCTCGTCCTCCGTATTGACGGAACGGAACGACCACTCGCCGAACTCGCTCCAGCGCGTCCAGACGATGTCGGCGCAGAGCGAGATCCGCGAGATGGGGGTCAGGATGACGCCGCAGGCGATCTCCCGCGGCAGGGTCAGCCGTCCGGTGAATTCTTGATTCCTGTAGAACCTGCGCATCAGGTTATAGAGGGATTCCTGCGTCCCTTGCGGGCCGGGCACCATGAAAGAGACGATGGAGGAGAAAGCAAAGATGTCGGTACCGGCGAGATCGATGCCCCCGGCACTCCGGTAGCTCGCTCCGATCTGGACGGCCGGGACGATCTTCCAGAGAGCCCCCGCGACGAATCCCACGCCGCGTCCCTTAAGGGTCTGGCGGCTCTCGACGGGATAGGGCTCGGGGAGGGGAAAGTTCGGAAGATCGAAGGGAATCCTGTAGTTCCAGATCACGTTCGCGGAGAGGACGTCCAGTCCGGCACTCACGGCGAAGTCCTTGACGACCTCGACGGCCACGGCCGTCCGGAACGAGCGCATATCGAGCTCGGTGCGGCCGGAAACGTTCCGCCCGAACCAGCCCGGGTTCCAAAGCGAATCGAATCCGATGGCCGGGAAAAGGCCCGTGCCCACGGTCACGCGCCGGACCGGCTGCCAGGAAAGGGCATGTCCGCCCAGGATCTCGAAGGGGTTCGAACGGTAGGACGGGCTGCCGGGCCGGGCCGCGTCAGTCGTCCGGCGGCCCAGCGTGATGTTGGTCTTGACGCGGATCCCCCCGAGAAAGGCCAGCCCGGCGGGATTGTAGAACAGGGTCGCCGCGTCGTCGGCGCGGGCCGTGAAGGCGCCGCCGAGGGACGCCGCCCGGGCCCCGGCCTCATGGAAGGCGAAGTCGTCGGCGGAGAGGCGCTGAGGCAAGAGGACCGAGGTCGCGGCGGAAAGTCCGATGAGGGCGACGGCCACCGAAACCGGGCGCGTGTGTTTCATGACGTGGGCTGCTCCTGCGTAAGCTACGTCCTGTCCGGAAGGACGGATGTTACCACAGCGGGGTTCGCTTGAGAAGCGCGGCGTTTGCAAAAGACGGGGGCCCGGAGCTATAGTCTTTATGACGGGGGTTCGGCATGAAGCGCTTTGATGCGACCGGTTGGGCGGTCCTCTTGGTCGTCCTCGGCCTGGGCCTGGGCGCCGTCCAGCCGGGCCTTCCCGCCCGGCAAAAGCCCCCGGATCCGCAGGCGCCGATCCGGCACCAGGTCACCGTGACCTTGAAGCTCATCCAGGTCTTCGTCGCCGACGCCGCGGGGAAGCCTGCGATGGACCTCGAGAAGTCCGACTTCGTCCTCACCGACAACGGCAAGGTCCAGGCGATCACCGATTTCGAGAAGCACGTCCTGGCGGTCCCGGCCGCCGTGCGCGCCGGGGCTGTCCCGTCCGTGCCCGAGCCCCCCGATCCGGCCCCGGCTCCGGCCCGCGAGCCCGGGCCCCTCCTCGCCCGCAAGTTCATCTTCCTCATCGACTACCAGAGGAACGACCTCGAGGGCATCAAGAAGGCCAAGACGTCCATGCTCGAATTCATCGACATGAAGACCCAGCCCGGCGACGAGGTCGCCCTCCACTCGTTCTCGTCTGCGGGCGGCTTAAAGCTCCACGAAGACCTGACGGCGGACCGGGCCAAGGTCCGGGCGGCGGTCGAGAAGCTCCGCGATGTCCCGGGCATCACGCCAGTGGGGATGGACGATGTCTCCCCCGATCATGTGCCCATGGGCATGGCGCTGATAACCCACGAGATCTTCGGCCGCTGGTCAGGATCGTCAGGCCCGGGCGTCCGAAGCCTATTTAGCGAGGTCACCTGGTGGGCCAAGGTCCTGAGGTCCATCCCCGGCCAGAAGAATATCATCCTATATTCACGGGGCTTCGGGCGGAGTCTCGTCAGGCCCGGCGACCCCAACTACTTCGTTTTTCAGACGATGACGAGAGAATTGGCTACGGCCAATGCCCGCGTCTTCTCCGTCAACACGACGACGGGCGTCGCGGACAGGGTCGCCCTCGGCGTCTTCCCGGAGGATTCACTGGACCACCTGGCCCGGACGACGGGAGGGAGCTACTTCCACGACGCCAACTACGCGACGAAGATCGCCTCGGCCATCCAGGACGCCACGGCCAGCTATTATGTCCTAGGTTTCGCCGTGCCGGCCGTCTGGGATGGGAAGTACCACGACGTCAAGGTCGAGGTCCGCCGGAAGGGGTACGAGGTCCGGGCCCAGCGGGGCTATTTCAATCCGGTTCCATTCGCCAAGCTCTCGGAAATCGAGAAGCATGTCCATCTCCTGGGCCTCATGGGCCTCGTCTCTGGCGAGGGGGACGCATCGACGAAGAGCGTACTCGAATTCCCCTTCGTCGCGATCCCATTCGCGGCCGCGATCCCGTTCGCGACGGCCGGCGCACTGAACACGCTGCTTATCGCCGAGATCCCCGTCGCGGCGGTCCGCGAGGCGGTCGGCGAGCGGGCCGAGCTCGTCACTTTGATCCTGAATCCCGGCAAGGCCATCGTCGACGGCAAGAGGCTGGAGATCGATTGGGCGGCCTTTCCGACGGAGCGCGCGTTCCATTACGCCGGGGTCGCCCTGGCCCCGGGCCGATACGACTGCCGGGCGGTCATCAGGAACCTTGACGACGGGAGAGCGGCGGTCGGCGCCTGCGCCGTCGATGTGCCCGAGCCGGTGACAGAGGGACCGTCGGCTTACCCCGTGTTCTTGTTTGTCCGGGGGCTGGGAGCTGTGTATGTCAATATCGCGTCGGAGAAGAAGGAGGACGGCGTCGAGCCATTCTCGATCTCCCGGACATTCCCCTTCCCTGCCAAGGAATCCATCCCTTTGGTCGGGCCGCTGGAGCGGGGGAGGACGTCCCTCGGGGCCGTCTTGCGATGCGAGTGGAGGAGCGAGCGCGGAAGCGAGATCGAGCTCGCAGTCCGGCTCTTCCCGGAGGGCGGCGGGGAAGAGATCGAGATCGATGCCGAGCTTCATGATCAGCGGAGCGACGGCGAGGTCGATCTCTATCTCCTCGGGATCGAGATCCCCGAGCTTCCGCCCGGCCGCTACCGTTTCGAGATCGAGGCTGAGAACCCGGCGACCGGCAAGACCGTCCGTACGACCGGCCGTTTCTCCGTCCGATAAGAAGGGGATAAGATGGTTAACGCTTTTCGAGGCGGAGCGTCTTGATCTCGTAGGGCGCGAGAGGCACCACGATCGAAGTCCCCGAGCCGAGGGGCTTCCCGGTCGGGCGCTCGATGAGATCGGTCTCGCGCGCGTCGACGGCCCAGGGTAGGTCGATCTTCGCCTCGACCTTCTCGCCGTGGATCTCGTAGAGCCTGAGGACGAGGCCGCGCTCGGCGTAGCCCATCTCCTTCTTGAGGGCCGAGAGGACGACGTTCGCCGGCCCGACGCGGACGAAGGAGTGGACCGCGGGCAGCGTGCCCGCGTGGACGAGCGGGACCCGGGCGATGAGCGGCGAGTTGAGCTCCAGGCCGCGGCGCGTCGTTTCGGCCGCCTTCCAGTCGCCGCGGTGGGGGACGAGCGAATAGAGGAGCTCGTGGCGGCCGCGGTCGGCCTCGGGGTCGGGCGAGGTGGCGCCGTGGACGACGGACATCCGCATGACGCCGCCTTTGACGTCGAAGCCGTACTTCGAGTCGTTGAGGAGGGCGACGCCGTATCCGCCCGACGCCTCCGAGACGTCGATCCAGCGCAGGGCCGGCACCTCCGTCCCGTCGGTCGGCCGCCCGATCGAGCCGTAGGGGATCTCGAACCGGGCCGCTGGCGACTCGATTGCGAGCGGGAAGGCCGCCTTGATCATGATGTTCCGCTCCTGCCAGTCGAAGCGCGTCCGGCAGTCGAGCCGAGAGAGACCGGCGTAAAGCGTCAGGTCCTGCTCGAACGTCGAGTCGCGGAAGCGGGTCTTGATCCGGAGGACGGCGCGCACCGGGCCGCGCTCGACGAGCTCGATCGCGGCCCCGCTCTCGCCGGCCCGGCCGGCCGTCCCTTTGAGGCCGAGCTCCCACGCGGACATGTTCTCCGGCTCGTCGACGATCGCTTCGAGGACGTTGCCGGGGCCGGCCAGGACCGCGCGCTTCGCGGCCTTGTCGTAGAGGCTCGTGATCCAGCCTGTTTTGGGATCGAGCCGGACCTCGAGGAACTCGTTCTCGAGCCCGCGGGGTCCGGCCTCGAGCCCGGTTTCACCCGTCCAGCCCCGCTCCGACAGGATGACGCGATAGAGTTTGTAGCCTAGCGAGGGCACGCCCTCGGCGACGAAGACGACGCGGAAGCGCACGGCGCCGCCCTCGACCTGCCGCTCGAGGACCTGGACGGAGACGTCCTTCCCCTCATGATCGGTCATCCGGACCGTGCCAGGCCAGGGCCGGGCGGACTTCGCGCCGGGCGGGACGACGACCTCGGCGAAGGCCGGCTCCGTCCGCTCCCAGAAAAGCGGATTGTAGACGATGACGGGGATGCCCTCGCCGCGCGTGTCGACGGCGTTCGAGATCGTCTCGAGCGAGAAGTCGAGGGCCCGCTCGCCCCTCGCCCGCGCTTGGGCGTAGAAGTCGGCGACCTCGTCGTAGACCGGGCCGATGCTCGAGCCGTCGAGGATGTCGTGGAACTGATTGCGGAGGACGATCTTCCAGGCCTCATCGAGGTCCCGCTCCGGGTAGTAGTCGCGATAGCCGGATGTCACCGCGATCGCCGAGAACTTCTCGGCCGTGAGTAGCAGCGATTCGAGCTCGCGGTTTCCCTTCTTCGTCTCGGCCTGGGTCGTGTAGCAGGCCGGGAAGGTGAAGTTGAGCTCGCGCTTGACGACCGGGAAGCCGGCGCCCCTTGCGGCCATGGCCCTGAGATAGCCCTCCGGCGTCGCGAAGGCGAGCCGGGGCTCGTTCGGATCATCGCGGAACTTCCGGATCGCGGCGATGTCGGTGTCGCGCGGGCCGCCGCCGTGGTCGCCGGCGCCGTAGAGAAGCATGAAGTCGCGGACATCCGTGTTGGCGCGCGCGGCCTCGAGCGTCTTCCGCGTCCCATTCCGGAGGTCGGCGAGATACCAGCCGGGAGGGACGTAGCCGAGGACGCGCGAACCGTCCATCCCCTCCCACCAGAAGAAGTGCGTCGGGTCGGGCTGCGGCGGGCAGCGCTCGAAGACGTAGGAATCGATCCCGGCCCGGCGCAGGATCTGCGGCAGCTGCCAGCTGTGGCCGAACGAGTCGGGGTTCCAGCCGACTTTGACGTCGACGCCGAACTTGTCGAGGAAATAGCGCTTGCCGTAGAGGAGCTGGCGGGCCAGCGATTCGCCGTCGGGCATGTTCAGGTCAGGCTCGACCCACATCCCGCCGACCGGGAGCCACGTCCCTTCCTTGACCTTGCGGGCGATGCGCCCGAAGAGGTCGGGGTAGTCCTTTTCGACCGCCTCGTAGATCGCCGCCTGGCTTTGGGCGAAGGTCAGGCCGGGGAGCTTGTCCATCTGGGCCAGCGTCCCGTTGAACGTGATCGTGGCGATGTCGGCCACCGTCTCCTCCCAGCGCCAGAGCCAGCTCAGGTCGATGTGGGCATGGCCGACGAGGTGGGCCGTGAGCGAGCGCGGCGGAACGGGCGCGGGCTTTTGGGCGGGCGGCGGCGCGGCCTGGCCGGCGGACGCGACCGCCGGCGAGAAGGCCACTGCGGCGACGGTCAGGGCGAGGATCAACGAAACGGCGGCTGACGGGCGACGGGCGGGGCGGAACATGGGCGACCTCCTTCGGGCGGGCCCGGGCGGGTCCGCGCCAGCCCGATTATAGGTTCCGCGAGGGCGCAACTCAATATCGCGGAGCGATCGCCCACCGGCGCCTCACCGCGGAACGCCCCGCGGATGCGTCATAGGGGTTATAATGGAAGTCAAGGAGCCCATCATGAAGCGCTTACGACCCTTCGCTGTCGGAACGACCTTGGTCCTGATGATCTTCACTTCGGTCCTCTGCGCCCGTGCGGAGTCGGAGCTCGAGAAGCTTTTCGCCGCCCCGCTCGGCGCAAACGACGCGGCCTACATGTTCCTGGCCTTTTCGGGCGTCGTCGTCCGGACGTCCGCCGGGACCGTGATCATCGATCCGGCCAACCTGCTCATGGGGGACGACATCGCCGCCCTCGCCAAGCACAAGATCGATGCGCTGCTTTACACGCACAGCCACGGCGATCATTACGACGCCGCCGTTGCCCGGGACATCGTCCGGGCGACCGGAACGACGGTCGTGGCCGACCCATCCCTGGCTGCGACGATCCGGGCCGCCGGCACGATCCCCGCCAACAAGATCCTCTCCGCCACGTCCGGACGCACCTTCACGGTCGGCGCGGTCAAGGTCCGCGGCGTGGCCGGGCGGCACGTCGGGCCGATCACGCTGTTCCACGTCAAGCTGGGCGAGATCGCGATCTTCCACGGCGGCGATTCGGCCTATGTCCCGGTCGCCGAGTGTCTCTCCCGGCTGGCCTTCCTGCCCGCGGGGGTGCCGTCGCCCACGGCCTCGCCGGCCTACGCCCTGAAGATGGCCCTCGACGTCAAGCCCAAGGCCGTCGTCCTCATGCACGGCCAGGAGGACCAGTACGCGGAGTTCAAAGCGCTGGCCACGAAAGAGCTTGCGGGCGTCGTCGTCGAGGTCGGCGAGCCGTTCAAGGCGAAGGTGGTCCGCCTCGACTGAGGGGGGAAGGCGGGGTCCCGCCCTGCCGTCCTTCGTTAGCGGACGTCGTATTCGACGCTGAAGAACTTGAAGTCCGTGTAAACGACCTCGGTCTTCGACCGGACGAAGGCCTTGCCGGACTCTTTGAGGTAGGCCTCCTCGACGAAGAGGCGGCTGGGGAAGCGGATGCCGTTCTTCTCGGCGCTGAAATCCGACCGTATGACGAGGCGGGGCGTGCGCCCGAACTTCTTGCCGCGCTCCTCGAAGATGCCGTAGTGGCCGACGCGGTTCTCGCTCCACTCGATGCGCAGGATGTCGCCCGTGGCCGGGTCGACCCAAGCCTTGCCGTAGAGGTTCCGGGAGGTCGGGGCGCCAGGCCTGGGCGTGGCGTCGATGATCAGGACCCGTGTCTTGCCGATCCTCTCCTCGCCGGCGACGGCGAAATCGTAGCTTCCCCGGAAGCGCTCGCCGAAGAGGCCCACCGGGCCCATCAGGGCGTTGGCGAAGATGATGACCGAGGTGGCGAGATCGGCATTGGGAACGACCTTCTTTTTCCCGTCCTCGCGGAGCAGCGTCCGCACCTCGCGGATGGTTCGGCCGGCCCTGACGCACTGATAGTCGTAGACATAGCTGTGCTTGATCTTCTTGGCCCGGACGGTCGTCAGCATGATCGTTGGACCCATGTACCTGGGGTTGATATCGGGGGTCGGCCGTGCGGTCTTGGTTTTGACCTCGAGGGACGGATCGATCGTCTCGGCGATCTCCTCACGGCAAACGAAGTCGAAGGCCGAGCTCTCGAGCTTGGCGCAATAGGCGGCCGCCTTCTCGAGGATCGCCTCGAGCGGGAGATCGGGCTTGGGCGCGGCCTTCGGGGCGGGCTTCTTCTTCTGTATGGGCGCGGCGTCGCGGGCCGGGAGGATCGAGGCCGGCGACAGCAGGAGAAAGGCGACGGCGGCGGCGAGGAGGGCCGCAGACGATCCCGCTCCGGCTCGCGATCCGCGCCTTTCGGCCATCGGTCCCTTCGTGATGCGTCCCGAAATGCCTTTGGGAATAGGATAGGCCTTGTCCATGGATAAATCAATGTTGTCTGCCGCCGCGTTTCGGGCTATAACTCCGTTATGGCCAAGGAAACGGTGAAACACCGGAGGGGGTCAAACCTACTTTTTTCGAAAAAAAGTAGGTTTGACCCCCTCCCGCGAAATAGGGAGGGAGGATGAAGACCCGCTACGGCTGCGACGAGAAAGAGCTCGCCCACTACACGTGTCACCGGACGCCGCATAAGCTCGCGATCGACGGGCGCCTGGACAAGCCCGCCTGGAAGAAAGCGGCGCAGTCGCGCCGCTTCGTCGATCTCGTGAGCGGTGTCCCCGGTTTCTTGGACACCCGGATGGCGGCCCTCTGGGATGACGAATATCTCTATGTCGCCTTCTGGGTGAGCGAGCCGAATATCAGGGCGACGCTGGCCGAGCGCGATGCCCTCGTCTGGACCGAGAACGACGTCGAGGTCTTCATCGGCGGCGACGACTGCTACTACGAGTTCGAGATCAACGCCCTGGGCACGGTCTACGAGGTCTTTTACATCTGGCAGGACGCGCTCAAGAAGGGGAGCCGGTTCGACCTCCCCGAGTTCGACCCGCTCAAGCGACGCGTCGACGTCCTCGGCGGCTTCCAGGACGCCAGGCGCTACGGCAAACACCCGCGGGGGGCCCGCTGGGCCTTCATGGACTGGGACATGCCGGGGCTGCGAACCGCGGTCCAGGTCCAGGGCACGCTCAACGACCCGAGCGATATCGACGACGGCTGGACGGCCGAGATCGCCTTCCCTTGGAGCGGGATGAAGCACTTGGCCGGGAGCCGCCCGGTCCCGCCTCGCGACGGCGACGTCTGGCGGATGGACTTCTCACGCTTCGAGTTCCTGGAGAACTGCGGTGTTGCCGTCGAGCCGCACCCCGGCTGGGCCCTCAACAAGCACGGCGTCTACGACTCGCACATCCCGGAATGCTTCTCGTTCGTCCATTTTCCGGGCTTGAGGGCCGGCGACCTGCCGGGGCCGGGCGCCCGTCCGCCAAAGCGTGCCCCGAAAAAGACCGGCACGAAATAAGCAGCCTAGGCTACGGCGATGTCGGATGCTACGCCGCGACGGCCGGTCGCGGTGAAAAGGGAAGGAGGGAGCCGAATGAGCCACTCCAACGAGCTCAAGCATGTCGCAGCCGGGGCCCTCGTCCTTCTCCTGGGACTGAGCGCTATCGTCCGGCCGGCCGGATCGAGGGCATCGAACGGCGCGTCTTCTCGGGAGCCGTCGCCAGATCAAGCGCCGCAGGCTTCGCGAGCCAAGCCCGGCCAGAGGCAACTCTTCCCCATGGTCCGTCGGGACGCCATTCCCACGCTCCGGCGGCAAGCCGCCCTCTCCAACGAGTGGCTGAGGCTCCGCTTCGACCACGTCCTCCCCGAGATCATGCGCCGGGAAGGGATCGACATGTGGATCGTCGTCTGCCGTGAGCACGCCGAGGACCCCGTCTACCCGACGCTCGTGCCCTACCCGAACATGTTCGCCTGGCGCCTCTCGATGCTCGTCTTCTTCGACCGGGGCGCCGCCGACGGCGTCGAGCGCATCTCGGTCAATCCCCACGGCAGCGGCGACTTCAACAGGGAGATCGGCTTCCACTACCGGCCCGGCTGGACCGATCAGCCCGAGGACCCCTGGGCCCGCCTGGCCCGCATCGTCCACGAGAGGGCCCCGAAGCGAATCGCCGTCAACGAGTCGGCGGTATTTCCCTTCGCGGACGGCCTTTCGGCGACGCTCAAGGCCGAGCTCGTTAGAGCGCTCGGACCGTTCTATGAAGCCCGCCTGGTCTCAGCGGAACGGTCGGCGGTGGGCTGGCTGGAGAAACGGACCTCCGTCGAGATGTTTACGTTCTCTCAATTCGCAGCCCTCAACCGCGGCGTCGCCGCCGAGGCCCTGTCCGAGAAGGTCATCAGGCCCGGCGTCACGACCATCGACGACCTCTCCTGGTGGACCCGCGAACGCTTCGCCGGGCTCGGCGTCCAGCCCTGGTTCCAGCCGAGCTTCTACATCCTGCGGCAGGCGGGCCAAGGGCTTGCGGAAGATGTCCGCCGCGTCGTCCTGCCGGGCGACGTCGTCCGCTGCGACATCGGCTTCTCTTGCCTCGGCCTGACGACCGACGTCCAGGAGGTCGCCTATGTCCTCCGCGCCGGCGAAGACGACGCGCCGCAGGGATTGCGGGACGCGATGCGCCGCGGCAACCGTCTCCAGGACATCCTGACCGCGGAGTTCAAGGAGGGTTGGACCGGCAACGAGATCCTGGCCGCGGCGCTTCGCCGGGCTCGGGCCGAAGGGCTCAAGCCAAGGATCTATTCCCACCCGCTCAACTATTACGGCCACGGCGCCGGCACGCGCATCGGTCCGGACGAGAACGTCCCCGGCATGGGAGACTATCCCCTTTATGCCGACACGTGCTGGGCCATCGAGCTCAGCGTCGGGGCCGCCATCCCCGAGTGGGACGGCCAGGAGATCACGCTCGCGCTTGAGCAGAGCGCCCTCTTCGCGGAAGGGAAGGTCCATTATCCGGCGGGGCGCCAGACGAAGTTCCATCTCATCAGAGGCGTCGCGGTCAAATGACGGTCGCGCCCCTCCCCCGAACAGAATGACGGCCTTCCACGTCATGGCCAAGCCGACGGGGGCTCGGTGCAACTGCGCCTGCGACTACTGTTTCTTCCTGAAGAAGGAGCGGCTCTATCCCGGGTCCTCCTTCCGCATGTCCGACGAGGTCATGGAGAGCTACGTCCGGCAGATGATCGAAGCGCATGCCGGCCTCCCCGAGGTCGAGATCGCCTGGCAGGGCGGCGAGCCAACGCTCATGGGGATCGACTTCTTCCGCCGCGCCGTCGAGGCCGAAAAACGATACACCCGCGCCGGCCAACGCGTCGCGAACTCGCTCCAGACGAACGGCCTGCTCATCGACGAGGAGTGGTGCCGCTTCCTCCGCGAGAACGGCTTTTTGGTCGGCCTAAGCCTCGACGGCCCGCGCGAGCTCCACGACGCCTACCGCCGCGACAAGTCCGGAAAGTCCGTTTTCGACCGCGCCGTCCGCGCGGCGGGCCTGATGAAGGAGCACGGCGTCGAGTTCAACGTCCTGGCGACGGTCAACGCGGCCAACAGCCCGCACCCGCTCGAGGTCTACCGCTTCTTCCGCGACGACCTCGGCGCGCGCTACATCCAGCTCATCCCCATCGTCGAGCGGGAGAACGAGACGGGCGACCAGGAGGGGACGCGACTCACGGAGCGCTCGGTCGAGCCGGCCGCGTACGGGCGCTTCCTCATCGCCATCTTCAACGAGTGGGCGCGGCGGGACGTCGGGACGATGTTCGTCACCTTCTTCGACAACGTCCTCGCCGCCTACGTCACCGGCGAATCGACGGTGTGCGTATTCCGGCGGGAGTGCGGCGAGGCGCTGGCCCTCGAGCATAACGGCGACCTCTACGCCTGCGACCACTTCGTCGAGCCTCGCCATCTCCTCGGAAACATCGTCGAGGGGCCGGCGGGGCTAGCGCAGCTCGCGGCATCGGACAAGCAGAGGGCCTTCGGCCGGGCCAAGCGGACGACCTTGCCGCGCGTCTGCCGCGAGTGCCGCTTTCTTTTCGCCTGCAACGGCGAGTGCCCGAAGAACCGCGTCCTCGTCGCCCCCGACGGCGAGCCCGGGCTCAACTGGCTCTGCGAGGGGCTCAAGGCCTTCTTCGCCCACACGGAGGGGCCGATGCGGGAGATGGCCGCGCTCCTCGCGCGCGGGCTCCCCGCGTCCGGGGTGATGGGCGTCCGGAAGGCTATTCCCCGAGGCGAGCGAGGAAGACCGCGCGGACGCGCTCGATGAGCGCTTCGGCCGTCTCGCGGGTGGTGCCGGCGACCGGCACCGCGGGCTCGATCGTGATGTCGATCTTTCCCGGCCGGACGAGCAGGCTTCCCTTGTGACTGATCCTGTAGCCCCCCCTTTGGACGAGGGGCAGGATGTCGAGCCCCGTCTCGAGGGCCATCAGGAAGCCTCCGCGCTTGAACGGCCCGAGTCGGCCGTCCGGGGTCCGGGTCCCTTCAGGCAGGATGCCGAAAGAGAAGTCCGGCCGTTCGCGGATCCAGACCGCGGCGCGGCGCAGGCTCTCGACGGCCCGTTCCGTGTTCTTGCGGTCGATGGGGAACATCCCGATGCGGCTGATGGCGCCTCCGTAAACCGGCCAGCGGAAGTGGCTTTCTTCCTCGGCGCCGCGGGCGATGCCCGGGAAGGCCGCGTAGAAGATGAACGGGTCGAAGAGGCTGACGTGGTTCATCATGACCATGTATTGCCGGCCGGGGACGACATTATCGCGGCCGGAGACGCGGAGGCGGATGCCGCAGATGAACAGGAGCGCCCGGCAGAGGCCCTTGATCAGGCCCTCTAGGGCGCGCCCGCGAAGGACGAAGGAGCCGAGCCAGACGATGACGCAGGCGCCGAGGAAGAACGGCAGGGCGAAGATCCAGATGACGAGCGAGCGCAAGCGTTCGAAGAGCGTTCTCATGGGCGTCGCGTCAGGCCAGGATGTCGAGCTCGCCCGGCAGGACCTTGAGGCGGAGCGGCGTCCAGCCGATGAGCTCGCCGTCGGCCATGAGCCGGAGCGGGGGATCGGACTCGACGGAGATCGAGGCGCCGCGGAGGAGATCGACCTTGGGGTGGGCCGTGTGCTTGCCGGAGAAGACGCCGGAAAAGATGGCCAGGATCTCGCGGCGGTTGACGCCGTTGAAGAGGACGATATCGGCCTTTCCGTCCGATGTGTCCGCGGGCGGGGCGATCTTCATCTTGCCGCCGGTGTACTTCGAGTTGGAGACGACGAGGGCGCTGTTCGCGACGTCGAGCCGGCGGCCGTCGGCGTCGATCGCGACGCGGTTCGACATGCCGCGGATGAGGCGGACGAGGACGGCCAGGCTGTAGCCGGCGGCGCCGAGGAACTTCAGGCGCCTGTTCGTGAGCTCGAGGATGTCGGCGATCAGGCCGACGCCGATGATGTTGAGGGAATAGCGGCGTACGAGTTGCGTGCCCGAGCGGTCGTCGCACGACGTGAACTCGACGAGGTCGACCTTGCGGCGGCGTCCGGCGAGGACCCGGTCAAGGGCCTCTTCGGCGGTCGTGACGTCGAAGTCGCGGAGGAAGGAGTTGCCGGTCCCGGCCGGGATCTGGCCGATCTCGGGGAGGCGGGCGGGCCGGCCGTCGGCGTAGAGGCCGTTGACGAGCTCGTAGGGCGTGCCGTCGCCGCCGAGGGCGAGGAGGCGCTCGACGCCGGTCCTGGCGGCCTCGCGGCCGATCTCGACGGCGTGGCCGGCGTACTCGGAGAAGCGGACGTCGAGGCCGGGGAAGGCGGACCGGAAGCGCGGCTCGAGCCGCTCGAAGGTCTTCTTGCCGCGGCCGTGCCCGGCGGCCGGGTTGACGACGAGGAGCGTTTTCAGCGTGTCCATGGTTCGCGGGGGGACTTATAGCACAAGGTCTGGCAAATAAAAAGGTTCTTCTCCCGATTCCGGGATCCCTCTCGCGGCGGCAAGGGATGTTGCCTCGAAGATCCCCGTCCGTGGAGGGGGGGGCCCTTGGGGGGAACCGGACGACTGGTTCCCGGGGGGCCGGGGAGCTAGAGGCATATCCCGAGCCAGGCCGGAGAGAGGATCCTCCCGGAGTCGGGAGAAGAACCCAAAAAAAAGGACCGCCCCCAATAGAGGCCCCGAACGACTAAACTGTTGATAATGCTGAAAGGAGTGATTCCCATGAAGAAGCTTACCGCGATCCTTATCCTCCTTCTGGCCACCGGCGTGGCCTACTCGGGCGCCCAGACCAAGTTCGAGCTCGGCACCTCGATCAGCTACTATAGCCTTAAGTTCGACGAGGACACAGAGAGCTTCAGCTATCTGAACGTCCCCATCCGCTTAGGCTGGTATTTCTGGAAGGGTTTCGAGATCGAGCCTGAGTTCCAGCTCTTCGTCCCCCTGGGCGCCGATGCGGGCGACGCGGCCTACTTCGTGCAGGGCCATCTCCTTTACAACTTCGGATCGGGGGGGATCGTGCCCTTCATCGGCGGCGGCGCCGGCGTCGGCAACGGCCTTCCCTACCTCGGCATCGTCGAGGGCGGCCCGGACTACAAGTCCTTCGGCTACGTCGGGATGGCCGGCATCAAATTCATGGTGGCCAAGGCGGCCGCCATCCGCCTCGAGTACCGGTTCAACCGAATGAGCTGGGAGTACCCTGATTTCTTAGATCCCCTGATCGTCTATAAGGAGTGGGCCAACCTCCACAACGTCCTCGTCGGCGTTTCGGTCTTCTTTTAATCTTCCTGAGGATTTGAAAGGGACCGTCCCCGAGAGGGGACTGTTCCTCTTGACTCTTTCCCGCTTGGGACCGTCCCTTTTTTGCCCTGAGATCTCCGGAAAAAACCTGTTGACACGCTAGCCCGCGACCCTTTTTATATACACATATCATTACACATATAACGAGGGCGCAATGAAGCGGACCAATATGCTTTTGACCGAAGACCAGCACAAGGCGGTCAAGTCCTACGCCAGACGAGAAGGCAAAACCCTGGGCCGGATGGTCCGGGAGGCGCTCGACGTCGCTTACAGGAAAAAGGACCCGCTTGAGCGGCGGAGAGAAACGGCCGTCGCGGCCTATCGGGAAGGCTTCATCAGTCTTGGAAAGCTGGCGGAAGTGCTGGGCCTCGACCCGGTCAGCGCAAGGACCTATCTGAAGAAAGCCGGCATTCCTCTGCTTGTCCAGGGGGTGGACGAGATCAAACGCGACGCGAAGAATGCCTGAGATCGTTTTTGATACCTGCGTCATCTCGAATCTCGCCCTCTCCGGCGCGCTGGGACTAATCGACGGCCGAAGCCTATATCCCTGAATTCGTTGCCGCGGAGATCATGCGCGGGATCCAATCCGAGAACTCGGGGCTGTCGACCGTCCCGGAGGCCATTAAGGCCGGTTGGCTCAAGGAATCGGGCTTGAAATCGCGCGAGGAGAAGGCGCTCTTCGAGACGCTTTCCCGGTCACTGGGCCTTGGCGAGGCAGCGGGCATCGCGCTTGCCGTGAAGCGGGGAGCCCGTTTCGCCTCCGACGACCGGCTGGCCCGGGCTGAGGCAACCAGACTCGGAGTACCGTTGACGGAGACTTTAGGAATCCTGGTCCGGGCCGTGCGGGAGGGGGTGTGCGACGCGCTTGCGGCCGACGGGTATCTCAAAAAGATGATCGACGCGGGGTTCTTTTCGCCGGTCCGCTCGCTCCGCGAGGTCCTCAGCGGTAATCCTTGAGGGCGACGAGCTCGGCCGACCAGGGACAGAAATACCCGACCGTGGCGATCCAGTCGTCGAGGTGCGCCTCGACGTACGAGGGGACGCCGTCGCAGAGCTCGATCGTGGCCTCGGCCATGGCGATGTCCTCGGAGTCGATGTGCCAGGACCAGGGCTTATTGTAGGCGACGCGGCCCTTGCGCACCCGGCCGCTCAGGATATTGGCCGTGGACTGACCGTTCCAGAGGGCGATGACATCTTCGATCGTCTGTGGATTGGTGATGAAGATGCTGTAGCGCTCGGTGTGGAGCCGGAAGGTGGCCAGGACGCCGTTCTTGAGGTCCGGGCCGGTAGGGGAGGAGCAGGCGAGAAGAAGAAGGAGCGAAAAGCCGAGCGCGGCGGCGAGAAACCTCATGGACCATCACTCCCTTCCATCTCAAACATAGGCTCTCGATGCGGAGCTGTCAAATGGACCGGCCTCGCAGATCAGGATCTTAGCGGGCTGGGAGGCACCCTGACCGAGGAGGGACCCGCAGGTTGTGGAGGGCATAGCCGGATATCGACGGAGCGGTTGAACCTCAGAGGAAGGGGGAGCGGGGGCCGGGTAAATGGCATGGATGTTGCTGGCTTTACAAAGGGAGCGGAATAGACTTCTTCATTACCAAATGGTCCGCTCGATCCGCGAAGGAACTTTACAATGCCGGCTTCGAGGATTTACGAAGGAGGGGTGAAGATGCGCTATCGCCGCCGTTCGCACTCTGTCCCGATCGTTCTCTTTTCGGTTTTGGCTCTTTCGGGAGCGATAGCGTCCCTCGGAGCCCCGGCGGGCCAAGCGCCGCCGGCAGGATCCGGGGCGCCCCTTCCCCTGGCCTTCGTCACGTACGTCCACCAGCCCTATCAGGAGAGCGCAGCCAGGGCGCTCATCGAATGCATCCGGACGTGGGGAGGCGAGTATCGCGGGAGCCCGATCTACGTCGTGGTCACGGACCCCGGCTATCTCGCGAGGGGCCTCGAAGATAAGACCGTCATGCGGGTCCCGCTCGAGGTCGGCGAGCCCGTGAGGAGCTTCCCGTACGCCGCGAAGGCCCGCTCGGCCGCCGCCGTCGAAGGGCTCGTCGCCGGGAAGGTCCGCTCCTTGGCCTGGTTCGATCCGGAAACGCTCCTCTTCGGCCCACCGAAGGAGATGGATCTTGAAGAAGGGATTGCGGCCGTAGTCGCCCCGGTCCAGTTCATCAACACCGGGCAGCCGCCCGAGGCCTCCGTGGACGCGTATTGGGGCGGGATCTACGGGCGCGTCGGCCTGGATCCGGCGAGGGTCTTCACCGTCGAGACGCGGGTCGACCGGCGCACGGTTCGGGCTTATCTCAACTGCGGCATGTTCGCCGTGCGGCCGGAGAAAGGGTTGTTCCGCGAGTGGGCCAAGGTCCAGGACGAACTCCTGGGGGACACGGGATACATGAAAGCGGCCATCACGGACCCGATCCACCGGACCTTCCTTCACCAGGCCGTTATCACCTCGATCATCGTCGCCCGCTTGAAGTGGGGGGAGATCCGTTTCTTCTCTGCGGCTTACAATTATCCGCTGTACTGCCACGGCGTCGATTTCATGCCGGGGACCGGGGGGACTTACCGGGTGCCCGCGGACATGCGGCCGGCCAAGCTCAACGACCTCGTCACCGTGTTCTATGAGGGCCTCTTTCGTCAGCGCCCTGATTGGGCGGACCTCATCCCGCCGGCCGACGAATCCCTGCGCTCGTGGCTCCGTGCCCTGGTCGAGACGCGCCTCGGCGGGAAACGCTGAGGTCCCCGGCTTCGATCTCGTCGGGTCGGTCAGGCCCCCGGCCGCGCGACGTCACAGATTTCCTCAAGGTCAAGGACCTCGCACATGCATAGCGAGGGGCCGGCTTCCAGGTCAAGTCCGAGCGGCGCAACAGTTAGTGTACGAATATTGGACATTATTTTTCTCCCGAAATCAGCCTTTTCAGGCATGGGGCGACAGAATTATTGAGGAGCGGGCGCGAGTCCGTACCTCAATTGACAAAGTCCGGAAGCGGGAGAGAAAACGATGAAAACAGTCCCCATGATCGGCATCGCGGCCCTCATCCTCGGGCTCGGCCTGGCGGCGGCCTGCTCGGTCTCGGATAACGGCCCGGATCCGCAAACGGAAGCCGTCATCGTCGACCACGCCTCGATCGACCTCGAGGCCATCCCGTCGAACTGGATCACCCTGGCCAAGCAGACGCTCCACATCGCTTACGGGCACACCTCGCATGGAAGCCAGCTCACGACGGGCATGGCCGGCTTGGTGACGTGGAAAGGCGACACCTACGCGTTCAATACGGGCGGGACCGGCGGGGCTCTCGATCTTCGAGACTTCAACGGGAATTTCGGCGGCCTCGGTATCGCCAACGACCTCGGGAATCCCAACCGGACGGCGTGGGAGAGCGCGACGAGGACCTATCTCAATCAGAATCCGACGGTCAACGTCATCATTTGGTCCTGGTGCGGGCAGGTCGACGGCTCGCAATCCGACATCCAGCTGTATCTCGACCTCATGAGCGGCCTCGAACGCGACTACCCCAACGTCAAGTTCGTCTATATGACCGGGCACACCGACGGCGCCACTCTCACAGGGAATGTGCCCACACGGAACAAGCAGATCCGTGACTATTGTCTCGCCAATGACAAGATCCTTTACGACTTCGCCGACATCGAGAGCTACGATCCGGACGGGGACTACTTCGGCGACAAGCTGGTCAATGACGCCTGTGACTACGACAGCAACGGCGACGGTACGCGAGACAGCAACTGGGCCATCATCTGGCAGAACGCGCATCCCGGGGAATGGTACAGCTGCTCATCGGCCCACAGCCAGCCGCTCAACGCCAATCTGAAGGCCTACGCGGCCTGGCACTTGTGGGCGCGGCTGGCCGGCTGGGACGGAAACTGAGCCATCCGGCTTATCGAAATCATCGAGTAAGACTCTTTCCCGGCGGACCGGCTTTTCCGGAGATCTATCGCCTGCAGACCTCTGATTATCCCGTCCCTTGCTTGAGGGCTTCCCTTATCCGCGCCGGGGTCATCGGAAGCATGAACATCCGCACGCCGATCGCGTCGTGGATCGCGTTGGCGATGACGGCGCCCATGACCGTGATGGCCGGCTCGCCGACCCCCTGCGGGGCCAGGTCGGGATTGTCGACGAGGACGACCTCGAGCTTCGGCAGCCACGACATGCGCGGCACCGTGTAGCTATCGTAGTTCTCGTCGAAGACGCGGCCGTTCGCAAACCGGATCTCCTCGCTCAGGCAGTAGCCGAGCCCCATGGTGATGCAGCCCTCGATCTGCATCCGCGTGCCTTCGGGGTTTATGACCTCGCCCGAGTCCTGGGCGCAGACGACGCGCAGGACGCGCACCGCCCCTCTTGTCTTGTCGACCTCGACCTCGGCCATCGTGGCGACGTAGGTCCCCAGATAGTCCGTGATGGCGACGCCGTAGCCGTGGCCCGTCGGCGCCTTGGCGAACGTCCGGCCGAACTTATCGGCAGCCGCCTGGGCGATCCTCTTCATCCGCGCGTCGGCCAGGTTGGCCAGCCGGAACGCGAGCGGGTCCATGCCGGCCGCCTCGGCCGTGATGTCGATGTGGGATTCGGTGGCGAAGATGTTGGTGTTGCTGCCGGGCCCGCGCCAGGCGCCGGTCCCGAACGGATGGACCCGGACGCTCCCCCCGCCGCCGAAGCCGCCCCCGTAGGCCAGGACGCGCTTGTGCGGGATGTCGTAGACCGGCTGGGAGCTGCGGCTTCCGGCCTGGTAGTTCCTGTAGTCCCAGAGGACGATCTTCCCCGCGGCGTCGAGGCCGGAGCGCACGTCGTAGACCGCGGCCGGACGGAACGTGTCGTAGAAGAACTCCTCTTTGCGCGTCCAGGCGACCTGGACAGGCTTTCCCGCGGCCTTGGCCAGGCGCGCCGCCTCGACGATCTGGCCGCCCGCGTTCTTCCCTCCGAAGCCGCCGCCGACGAAGGGCGTCCGGACGCGGACGCTCTCCGGCGGCAGGCCCAGCGTCCGGGCGATCTCCTGCTGGGCCCGGAACGGCGATTGCGTCGAGGCCCAGACCTCCGCCTTGTCCCCCTCGACGCGCACGACGGCCGTGTGCGGTTCCGACGGGGCGTGGGCGACGTACTGAGCGAAATAGGACCTCTCGATCGTCTTCGTCGCGAGCTTGGCCCCTTCGTCGAGGTTCCCCGTTTCGACGACCACGTCGGGGTTGGCCGAGACCTCCTTGATGTGGGCGAAGATCGTGGCGTTGTCGAGCTTCGAATCGGACGGCTCGAACTCCGCCTCGATGAGGGCGAGGGCCTGGGCCGCGATGTCGGGCTTCTCGTGGAGCGCGGCGACGAGATCGCCGTCGCGGACGATGCGAACACCGGGGACCTTTTCTGCGGCCGCGGTATCGGCCGACTTGAGCTCGGCGCCGTGGGCCGGCGGCCTGACGATCGCCGCATAGAGCATGCCGGGCAGGCGGATGTCGCCGGCGAACTTGGCCTCGCCCGTGACCTTCTCTCGAGCGTCGATGCGGAGCGTCGGCTTTCCCGAGACCGTGTGCTTGGAGATCGGCTTGATGGCCGGCTTCTTCTCGAGGCGGACCTCGATCCTCTTTCCGCCGATGAGGTCGGCGTAGCTCACCTTTTTTGAGGGCGACCTGGCGAGATAGACCGCGCCGTCCTTGGTTGCCAGGGCGTCTTCCGGCGTCCCGAGCCTGGCCGAGGCCATGCGGACGAGGACGCCCCTGGCCTCGGCCGCGGCCTGGCGCATCGGCGGCCCGAAATACTTGATGCTCCGCGATCCGAACGTCCCCGCGTCATAAGGACAAAGGGCCGTATCGCCCATGACCATGTCGATCAAGGCGAGCGGAACGTCCAGCTCCTCGGCCAACATCATGGCGAGCGCCGTGATGGTGCCCTGGCCCATCTCGATCTTGCCGGTGAGGCATGTCACGCGGCCGTCCGCGCCGACCTTGAGATAGGCGTTGGGATCGTCGGGATAGCCCTGACCGCGCTGTCCGCCGGCCTGCCCTTCGAGGCCCTCGCCGGCCGCGAAGAAGACGACGAGGCCTCCGCCGGCAAGCTTGAGGAACTCGCGGCGCTCGAGGGCTGTCGCGGCGGCCGCGCCGCCGGGGCCGAACATCGCGTATTCGTCGTCCTTGATCCGGGGCCTGATCTTAGAGGGCTTCATGGTCCGCCACCTTGTCAGCCGCCTTCGTGGTCATGGCCCGGGAGCCCTGCCGGACGGCCGCGATGACGCGCGCGTACGTGCCGCAGCGGCAGATATTCCCCTCGAGGGCGTCGGCGATCTCGGCCTCGGTAGGGTCCGGCTTTCTGAGCAGCAGGGCGTAGGCCACGAGGATCATGCCCGGCGTGCAGTAGCCGCATTGGAACGCGCCGTGATCGACGAAGGCCTGCTGGAGCGGGTGGAGCCGTCCGCCCTTGGCCAGGCCCTCGATGGTCATGACGCTCTTGCCCTCGGCCTTGGCCAGGGGGAATTGGCAGGAGCGCTCGGGCCGGCCGTCGACGAGGACCGTGCAGAAGCCGCAGTACCCCTCGCCGCAGCCGTATTTCGTTCCCGTGTGGGCGAGGTCGGCGCGGAGGACCCAGAGGAGCATGCGCTCCGGCGCGGTCTCGACCGCGACCTCCTTCCCATTGAGCTTGAAGCGGACCGTTCTTTCCATGCGGCCTCCTTCGAAAGGACTCTCCGCGCCCGGCGTTTCCCCGGTGAAGAGATAGTAACACAATCGGCGCGGTGCTTGAACGTGGACACCGTCGTCAGATACGTGTCCTCCATGTTGAGCCCGGGGACGGTTTTGAGATATTGTGAGCGGGACGGGCGCCAGGCGGACCGCCGCCCGACGCCATCGGTCAGGACAGGGCCAACGACGGAGGGAAACGATGGCGACAACCCGAAGGAAGGCGGTTTGTGTTGCCGCGATAGCGGCGTTATTCCTGATCGTGGCCGCGGCGTGTGGCCCGTCGGGTGACCGGACCGACGAAAAAGCCGCTTTGAAACGGACCGCGTCAGCCGCGTTCCTCCTCGAGGAGGCGACGATCGCCGACCTCCAGGAGATGATGGAGTCGGGGAAGGCGACCTCGGAGAAGCTCGTCTCGCTCTATCTCGAGCGCATCGAGGCGATCGACCGCGGCGGGCCGGGGCTCAACGCCATCATCGAGGTCAATCCCGACGCCCTGGCCATCGCCCGGGCGCTCGATCGGGAGCGTGCCGAGAAGGGTCCGCGAGGGCCCCTCCATGGCGTCCCCGTCGTCATAAAGGACAACATCGACACCGCCGACAGGATGGAGACGACGGCGGGCTCGTTCGCCCTGCTCGGCTCGAAGCCGGGCCGGGACGCCTTTGTCGCCGGCCGCCTGAGGGCCGCCGGCGCCGTCATCATCGCCAAGACGAACCTCAGCGAGTGGGCCAACTTCCGCTCGTCGCGCTCGACGAGCGGTTGGAGCGGCCGGGGCGGGCAGACCAAGAACCCCTATGCCCTGGACCGCAATCCGTCCGGATCGAGCTCAGGCTCGGCCGTGGCCGTGGCGGCGAACCTGGCCGCGGCGGCAGTCGGGACCGAGACCGACGGCTCGATCGTCTCGCCCGCGTCCTGTTGCGGCATCGTCGGGCTGAAGCCTACGATCGGACTGGTCAGCCGCGCGGGCATCGTCCCCATCGCCCACTCGCAGGACACGGCTGGGCCGATGGCCCGGACGGTCGCCGACGCCGCCGCGCTCCTCGGGGCGATCGCCGGACCCGACGAGAACGACCCGGCCACCGCGGTGGCCGGCGTCCGCATCTTCAAAGATTACGGGGAATTCCTCGTCGCCGACGGGCTGCGGGGCGCCCGGATCGGCGTCGTGCGGGCGAAATCCTTCAATTTCGCCAAGACGCTCGAGCCCGTCCTGGACGGTGCCGTCGAGGCCATGAGGAAGGCGGGCGCCGAGGTCATCGACCCGGTCGAGCTGCCTCATCTCAACGATACGGGAGACGCGGAGTACGAGGTCCTCCTCTACGAATTCAAGGCCGACCTCGAGGCCTACTTCGCGTCGAGGCCGGGCGCGGCCGTCCGCACCCTGACCGACCTCATCGCCTTCAACGAGAAGAACGCCGGCCGGGAGATGCCCTTCTTCGGACAGGAGATCGTGGAGCAGGCCGCGAAAAAGGGCCCGCTGACGGAGAAAGCCTATCTCGACGCCCTGGCCAAGTGCCGCGATCTGACGCGCGAGAAGGGCATTGACGCCGCGCTGGCCCGGCACAAGCTCGACGCCCTCATCGTCCTGACCAACGGCCCGGCGCACATGACCGACCTCGTCAACGGCGATTCGTTCTCGGGAAGCTCGTCCTCGCCGGCCGCCGTGGCCGGGTACCCGACGATCACTCTTCCGGCCGGCTGGATCTGTGGGCTTCCGGTCGGCGTCTCGTTCATCGGGACCGCCTGGAGCGAACCGACGCTCATCAAGCTGGCCTACGGCCTGGAACAGGCGTTGAAGGCGAGGAAGGCGCCGCGCTTTCTGCCGACGGCCGACCTGGGGCCGACGGAGCTGGTGATGCCGCGCGGGGACGGAAGATCGGTCCCCAAGTGAAATGCTGAACGGAGGCGACGGTATGATATGCAAACGGACGGAATGCCACATCCCTTATTTCGCCCTGATCGTCCTGATCGGGGTCATTTCATCTTCGCCCCGCGTCCTCCTGGGCCGGGACGCGGCCTCGGCCCGCGACACGGCGGCGCGGGACGCATTCGCCGCCCGCCACATGACCAAGGCCGGGCTGCCGCCGTTCGCTTTTTTATACGGCGGCAAGCAGGCCCGATCGGCGATCGGCGGCTGGAAGGTCGCCTCCGAGGAGAGGAAGGAGGGCGCGAAGCTCGTCCGGACGGTCGTCTACACGGACCCGGCGACGGGCCTCAGGATCATGGCGGTCTATACGATCTACGAAGATTTCCCAGCGGCCGAGTGGGTCGTCCGGTTCAAGAACACGGGGCGGACGCCGACGCCGCTCATCGCCGAGGTCCGGGCCTGCGCGGTCGCCTTCCTCGATTTCGCCGCCTCCGCGACCGTGCCCGTCACGCTGTTCCGGGCCCGCGGCAGCAGCGCCCAGCGCTCCGACTTCGGCCCGATCGAAGAGACGATCTCTCCCGGGGGCAAGGTGGGCTTCGGGCCGACGGCGGGCCGCTCCTCCGACACCAACGCCCTTCCGTTCTTCAACATCGCCACTCCCGAGCACGGGATCGTTGCCGCCATCGGCTGGAGCGGCCGCTGGGAAGCGATCGTCCACCGCAACCTCGGTCTGAACGGCCGCCCCATCGACATCATCGCCGGCATGGCCGAGACGCACTTCAAGCTCCTGCCGGGCGAGGAGGTCCGGACGCCGTCGATCGCGCTCCTCTTCTGGAAGGGCGCCGACCGGATGTCGGGTCACAACCTGTTCCGGCGCTTCGTCCTGGCCCACCACATGCCGCACAAGGACGGGAAGCCGGTCGCGCTGCCCATCGCCCACGGCGTCGGCTTCGGCGGGCCGTTCCCGTGCAACGAATACGTCTGCGCCACCGAGAGCTACGCCGTCGGCATGATCGAGCGGCTCCACCAGTTCGGGATCGAACCGGACGCCTGCTGGATCGACGCCGGCTGGTACGAGAACGCGACCAACCAATGGTGGTCGGGCGTCGGGACCTGGACGGTCAACAGGAAGAACTTCCCTCGTGGTCTCAAGCCGGTGACCGCGGCGGCCGGGAAGTACGGCCAGGGGTTCGTCGTCTGGTTCGAGCCCGAGCGCGTCTACGAGGGGACGTGGCTCGACCGCGAGCACAAAGAGTGGCTGACCGCGCTTCCCGGGAATCCCAACCGCCTACTCGACCTGGGCAACCCGAAGGCGCTGGCCTGGCTCACCGACCACGTGGCGAATTTCATCCGGGACGAGGGCGTGACGATCTACCGGCAGGACTTCAACTTCGACCCGGCGCCTTACTGGAAGGCCATGGACGCGCCCGACCGCGTCGGCGTCGCCGAGATGAAGCACATCGAGGGGCTCTATGACTTCTGGGACGCTCTGCTGGCGCGGATCCCCGGGCTCCTCATCGACAACTGCGCGTCGGGCGGGCGGCGCATCGACCTCGAGACGACGAGCCGGAGCATTCCGCTCTGGCGGACAGATTATCAGTATTATGAGCCGAACGGCTATCAGTGCCACACCTACGGCCTCCACTTCTTCCTGCCGGCGAGCGGCACGGGCAACGGCGATCCGCGGAAGTACTGGTTCCGGAGCGCCGCCGTCGGCGGGGCCGTGGTCATGGGCTGGGAGCTCGGGGCGGGCTTCAATCTGCGGGCCGCCGTCGAGGACGTGGCCGAGTTCCGAAGCCTGCGGGAATTTTTTTATAGCGATTACTATCCGCTGACCGAGTATGCGACGGGCGACGACGCTTGGGCGGCCTTCCAATGGAACCGGCCGGAGGAGTGCGACGGGATCGTGGCGGCTTTCCGGCGTCCGCTGGCGCCGCAGGCGTCGATCGTCGTCCGGCTCGGCGGGCTCGAGGCGGAGGCGGATTACGAGGTGAGCTACGAGGACTACGGCGTCGCGGTCATCAAGAGCGGGAAGGAGCTCGCCGAAGGGCTGACGCTCAAGATCCCGGAGGCCCCGGCGTCGCTGCTGGTCAAGTATAGGAGATTGACGTAATTATCCTAATATCAGATCGATGTTCCTATCGGCGGACCGCCGGACTGGAGTGACGCATGATTGAGTTGGCTCATGTTAGCAAGAGCTACAACCGGGGCAAGGTCAAGGCCGTCGATGACCTGACTCTCACGGTCAGGCCCGGCGAGATCTTCGGGTTCCTGGGGCCGAACGGGGCCGGGAAGACGACGACCATCAAGATGATCGTCGGGCTGCTGCGGCCGGACGCGGGGACGATCGCGGTCGAAGGCCACGACGTGGGGAAGGAGCCGCTCAAAGCCAAGCAGGTGACGACCTATGTCCCTGATTTTCCCGCGGTTTACGAGAGATTGACCGGCCTCGAGTATCTCAACTTCATCGGCGACGTCTACGGCGTGCCCAAGGCGGACAGGCTCGAGCGCATCCAGAAGTGGCTCGAGATCTTCGAGCTGGCGGCGGCCGTGACCAATCCCATCCAGAGCTATTCCCACGGCATGAAGCAGAAGATCGTGCTGACGGCGGCGCTGCTGCCGGCGCCGCGGGTCATGGTCCTCGACGAGCCGCTCGTGGGCCTGGACCCGCGGGCGGCCCACCAGCTCAAGGAGATGTTCCGCGAGCACTGCGATGCCGGGAAGACCCTGTTCTTCTCGACCCACATCATGGAGGTGGCCGAGAAACTGTGCGACCGCATCGGCATCATCCACCGGGGGAAGCTCGTCGCCTGCGGCACGATGGCCGAGCTCAAGGCCATGGACAGGACAGAAGGGGGACAATCGCTCGAAGAGATCTTCCTCGAGGTGACGGAGAAATGAGCGGGGGGGCGCAGGGAAGCGGGGGCGGCGGCGGGCACGCGGGGTGGCACGGCGGCGTCAGCCGGGCCCGGACGATCGGGACGGTCATCCGCGTGGGCGTGCGATCGAACTTCGGCCTGGCCATCATCAAGCACCGGCTGTTCAAGGAGAAGAAGGACCGCTGGCTGGCCTGGCTCATCGCCGTGTCGTTCCTCGGCGTCGTGCCGCTCCTTTATGGCGTCGTGCTGACCATCCAGAACCTCTACGACATCCTCAAGCCGATGGGGCAGGAGCGGGCGCTTCTTTCGCTCGGGTTCCTGGCCGGGCAGTTCCTGATACTCATGTTCGGCATCTACTACGTCATCTCGGCCTTCTATTTCTCGCGCGACCTCGAGCTGCTCATCCCGCTGCCGCTCCGGCCGTCGGAGGTCATGGCCAGTAAGTTCGCCATCATCGTCATCAACGAGTACCTGACGGTGGCGGCGATCGTGCTGCCGGTCGTCGTCACGCTGGGCGTCGTGTCGAAGGCGGGCGTGGGATTTTGGGTCAACGCGGCGTTGGTGTACCTGGCGCTCCCAGTCATCCCGCTGGCGATCGTGTCGATCGTCGTCGTGGCCATGATGCGGTTCGTCAACGTCAGCCGGAAGAAGGACGCGCTCATCCTCGTCGGCAGCATCATGCTCATCGTGTTGGCGCTCGGCGTCCAGATCGTGCTCGGGAAAACGGCCGGGAGCGGAGGACCGGAGGCGAGCGCGGCGGCCGTGGCGAAGTTCTTCACCTCGCCCGACAGCCTGCTCAACCGGCTCGGGGCCTTCTTCCCGCCGGGGATCTGGGCGACGAAAGCGGTGGCCGGAGGGTTCACGGGCGCGGGGCTGGCGAATCTGGCGCTTCTGTGGGGCGTCTCGCTGGCCTTGGCCGTCGGGATGGTGGCGCTGGCCGAGGCGCTTTTTTACAGGGGCGTTGTGGGGCTCAGCGAGACGACGGGGAAGAAGCGGCGGCTGACGCGGGACGAGATGGCGCGCCGGGTGAAGTCGGGTCGGCGGGCCGTGGCGGCGGTGTTCGGGCGCGAGTGGAAGATCATGAACCGGACGCCGATCTTCCTCCTCAACGGGACGCTCGTCGTAGTCCTCTTCCCGGCGATCTTCGTCCTGATGGCCACGATCGACACGGGCGGCGGGGGTGCCGGGGGGAGCGGGGGAGGGGGGAGCGACCCGATGGTGCTTCTGAAGGCCATAGTCTCGGCCAACCCGCTCATCGTCATCCTGGCCACGGCGCTGTTCATGACCATCTGCGGCAGCATCAACGGGACGGCCTCGTCGACCTTCTCGCGGGAAGGGCCGCAGTTCTGGATCTCGCGGGTGATCCCGGTCGCGCCGCGGGAGCAGGCGGCGGCCAAGTTCCTCCATTCGTATCTGGTGGCGGCGCTTGGGGTGGTCACGGCGGGGGCCGTCGCGGCGATCTTCATGCACGTCAAGGCTGCGCAGCTGGCGGCGGCGGCGGGATTGGCGCTGGTGGCCGGCGTGCTGCTGACGGTCGTGGGCATGGCCATCGACCTGGCCAGGCCGCTCCTCGATTGGACTAATCCGCAGAAAGCCATCAAGCAGAACCTCAACGTACTCCTGGCCATGCTGGCCGATATCGGCATCCTGACGATCGTGTTCTTCGGGGTCAAGGCGCTGGTCAAGGCCAAGCTCGGCGCAGGCGCGGCGCTGGCGGTGCTGTTCGCGGCCCTGGCGGTCCTATCGGCGGCGAGCTACGCGGCGCTGCTGAAATTCGCCGACAAGCGCTATCCCGCAATCGAATAGAGGGGGTCAAACCTACTTTTTTCGAAAAAAAGTAGGTTTGACCCCCTCTTGTCCTAACTGGCCCTGTCCGTATGCAAGTGGATGGGCTTCTCCATCCGCTTGCGGACCCGGAGGTTGAGGAACTCGACGCCCACCGAGAAGCCCATAGCGAAGTAGATGTAGCCCTTCGGAATGACCAGTCCGAGACCCTCGCCGAAGAGAGTGAAGCCGACGAGGAGCAGGAAGCTCAGGGCCAGCATCTTGATCGTCGGGTGGGTATCGACGAAGTTCCCGATGGCCCTAGCCGAGAGCATCATGACGATGACGGCGATGACGATGGCCAGTATCATGATGGTCACGTGATTGGCCAGCCCGATGGCCGTGATGACCGAGTCGAGCGAGAAGACGATGTCGAGGACGGCGATCTGGGCCAGGACGCCGAGCATCCGGGTCGAGGCCTTGGACTTGAGGTGCCCCTCGTCGCCCATCAGGCTGTGATGGATCTCGCGAGTGCTCTTGGCCAGGAGGAACAGGCCGCCGCCGATGAGGATGAGATCGCGTCCGCTGAACTCCCGCGAGAAGACCTCGAAGAACGTCCTCTTGAGCCCCATGACCCAGGTCAGCGAAAGGAGGAGGAGGATCCGGCTGACCATGGCCAAGGCCAGGCCGAGGACGCGGGCCCGGTTGCGCTTGTCCTGCGAGAGCCGCCCGACCAGGACGGAAATGAAGATGATGTTGTCGATGCCGAGGACGATCTCGAGCGCGGTCAGCGTCGCCAGGGCGATCCACGATTGAAGGTGCGTTATCCACTCCATCGCCGCCTCCTTGGGATAAGACGGGCTCAGACTTACCTTTTACCCGGTTTTGGGTAAAAGGTAGGTCTGACCCCCTCAGGATCAGGTGAAGATGATCTCGCCGCCGGCCGATATCTCGTAGAACTTGCCGACGTTGATGATCGAGTCGACCTGCGGACAGAAGTCCTCTTTCTTCAGCCCGAACATGTCCACGGTCGCCTTGCAGGCGTAGAACTTCCCGCCGGCGTCGGCGATCATCTCGACGTACTCGGGCACGGGCGGGATGTCGAGCTTGTCCATGGTCTTCAGCATCATTTTCGTAGCGAAGGCCGAGAAGCCCGGTAGGATGCCCAGCAGCGACGGCATGTGCATGCCGGGGTTGCCGACCGTGGCGATCTTGATCTTGCCCATCCTCTTCTTGATGATGGCGTCCATGCCGAAGAAGGTGAAGAACAGGTTCGCCTCGATGCCCTCCATGCGGGCCCCGTTGGCCATGATCAGGCCCGGGTAGACGCCGTCGAGCCCGCCCTTGGAGATGATGATCGAAACCTTCTTGATCTTGTCGCTCATATTCGCTCCTTAAACGCAGCCCTCGGGCTTCTTCATCCCGGAGATCTTGGCCGCCTTCTTGGCCGGGCCGCCGGGGAAGAGGTCGTAGAGCTCCTTGGTGCTGATGACGCCGCTCTTGTTGAGCTTGCGGATGCTCGGCACCTGGCCGTTCTCCTTGAACTCTTTGTGGATGTAGTCGATGACCTTCCAGTGGGCCGCGGTGAGCTCGGCGATGCCCTCTTCCTTGGCGATGGCCGCCGCGACGTCGCGTGTCCACTGCAAGAAATCGGCCATGAAGCCTTCCGCGTCGACCTCGACGGTCGCCGTTCCGTACTGTTTCTGGGCCATGATTATCGCTCCTTCTTTTTGTTTTGCTGATTATATCCGCTTCTATTTCGCGCCGCCGCCGCTCTCCTCCGCCGGCCGTCTCTTCCCGGCCATCCTCATCCGCGACGGCACGAACGGGATCGGCCGCCCCGGCAAGAGCACGTGCCAATAGATCCACCTGAACGCGAGCTTGCCCCAGTGGTTGATGCGGCTCGGCTTGAGGAGCGGCATCGGCCCCAGGACCGGGATGGGGAAGCGTCCCGGCAGCGGCTCGACGTCGTAGTTGAAGTCGATGAGAATGGCCTTGCCCTTTCCCGCCTCGACGAAGCAGTTCGAGTGGCCGTCGAACGCGGGCTCGAGCGGTCTTCCCTCGATCGCCCGGACGACGTTCTCGGCCAGGATCTCGGCCTGGAAATGGGCGACGGACCCGGCTTTCGACGTCGGGAGGTCGGTCGCGTCGCCGATGGCGAAGATCCTCTCGTGCTTCTTCGACCGCAGCGTGTTCGGTTCGGTCGGGAGGAAGCGAAATTCGTTACCGAGGCCCGAACGCTCGATCATCTCCGAGCCCATGTTCGTCGGGACGGTTACGAGGAGATCGTAGGGGACCTCGCGGCCGTCGTAGCCGACGATCCTGCGGGCGGCGGCGTCGATGCGCTCGGCGTTGAAATCGGTCACCATCTCGATGCGCTTCTCCTCGAGGAGCTTCCCGAGGGCCTTCGAAGCGACGGGCTTGGTGAACGCGCCAGGCAGGGGCGTGACGTAGACGAGGTCGATCTTGTCGCGGCGGTGATGGCGCCGCAGGCACCAGTCGCAGAAGAAGGCGAACTCGAGCGGGGCGACGGGGCACTTGATCGGCGTCTCGTTGACGTGGATGACGATCCGCCCGCCGGGGAAGGCCTTGAGCTTCTCGGCCAGGGCCTCGGCCCCGTCGGGGGTGTAGAAGTCGTGGATCGTGTCGCGCCAGCCGTCGAGCATGCCCGGCGTCTCGGACGGGACGATGTCGGCCCCGGTGGCGACGATGAGATAGTCGTAGGCGATGCGGCTCCCGTCCTGGAAGACGACCTCGTTCGCCGCGGGGTCGATGCGGTCGACCTCGGAGACGATGAACTCGACGCCGCGGGGGAGGAACTTCGAGCGCGGCTTGACGATGTCCGCGCGCTTGTAGAAGCCGAAGGGGATGAACAGGAAGCCCGGCTGGTAGTAATGGTCGTTGTCGCGGTCGATGATCGTGATGGCCCATTCGGACCTGAGGAGGCGCCGGCGGAGGAGGTTGGCCATGATGGTGCCGGCGGTCCCGGCCCCGAGGATGACGAGTCTTTTCATGGGCGAAGCTATCCTTCGAAAAAGGCTAGTGAAGACGAAATACTAGCATTGTTATAGTATTTAATCAAGCCGGTCGGGGATCTCGAACCATCCGACGACGTTATGCGCGATGTCCATGGGCGTATTAATAAGCGCGCGGACTGGAGTTGTCAATCTCGGGGCGCCACGATGGGCAGGGATGGAGGCCGGGATGGGGGTAGGACGGCCAGATCGTGGTCACGCTTCTGGGGCGCTCGAGCCTGTTGTGGTAGGATGACGCGCGAAGGAGGGACGACGGATGGCTGAGAAAGAGAAGACGGAGAAGACGAGGCAGCCGGTGACCGGCGGCAGCGGCTCGCGGTGCTGGGGCGACGTCGAGGGCGATCTCATGCGGGAATATCACGACCGCGAGTGGGGGACGCCGCTCCACGACGACCGCAAGATCTTCGAGTTCCTCGTCCTCGAGGGCATGCAGGCGGGGCTGAGCTGGGCGCTCGTCCTCAACAAGCGCGAGAACTTCCGGCGCGCCTTCCGCGGCTTCGATCCGGAGAAGGTGGCTCGGTTCACGAAGCGGGACGTGGCCAGGCTGCTCGGCGATGCCGGGATCATCCGCAACCGGCTGAAGATCCTCGGAGCGATCAACAACGCCAAGCGTTTCCTCGAGGTGCGGAAGGAGTTCGGCACGTTCGACCGCTACATCTGGGGTTTCATCGGCGGGGAGCCGAGACGCAGCAAGCTGCGTTCGTTCACGGAGATGCCCGCCAGGACGCCGCTCTCGGACAGGATCAGCGAGGACCTCAAGGCGAGGGGCTTCAAGTTCGTCGGGTCGACGGTCGTCTACTCGCACATGCAGGCGACGGGGATGGTCAACGACCACCTGGTCAAGTGCTTTCGGTACAAAGAGCTGGGTAGATCGAAGTAAGAGAGGGTCAAACCTACTTTTTTCGAAAAAAAGTAGGTTTGACCCTCTCTTTGCTTTGTTATAATGGCCGGCAACGGCCATGTGGAGACCCATCTGTGCGATCAAGGACGAATACGTCCGTGCGTATAGCGGGCTGCCGCGGCGAGCCTGGATCCTGTTCGCCGTCAACCTGATCAACGCGTCCGGTTCGATGGTCTTTTTCTTCCTTTCGCTCTATCTGACCCGAAAGGTCGGGCTGACGCCCGCGCGGGCGGGATTGGCGCTCAGCCTCTATGGATTAGGCTCGCTTGCAGGGGCTTTCGCGGGGGGATGGCTGGCCGACCGGATCGGGCCGATCACGGTCCAGAAGATGAGCCTGGGCGTTTGCGGGGTGACGCTCATCGTTTTGGGTCAGGTCGGGACGCTGGCCGGGATCCTGCCGCTTCTCTTCGGCCTGGCCTTTTTCGCCGGCATGCTCTACCCGGCCAACGCAACGTCGATGTCGCGGATCTGTCCGCCCGAGCTTCGTATCAAGGGATTCGCGCTCAACAGGCTAGCGAATAACCTGGGGGCGACGATCGGTCCGGCGGTTGGCGGCATGCTGGCCCTCCGGGGCTACGAGCTCCTCTTCTGGGCCGACGGTCTGACGTCCCTCGCGGCGGCGGCGGTGTTCGCCCTGTTATGGAAGGGATCGAAGGACCGGGCTGATAAAACATGCGAGGAGACTGATCGGTCGGGGATGTGCGCCGAGGCTGACGGAGCGGAGAGGAGTGGGGGAGGTGCGGACGCACAAAGATCCCGTTCACCCTGGCGCGACGGCCCTTTCCTCCTGATGATGCTCATCTTCGTCCTGTGGAGCGCTGTCTTTCTCCAGGTCCTGACGACCTTTCCGATTTATATGCGGAACGTTTATGGACTGGCGGAGAACCGGATCGGACAGCTTTATGCCGTCAACACTATCCTGATCGTCTGCCTCGAGATGATCCTGATGGAGAAGATCCGGAAGTACCCCCTGACCCGGATGATCAACATATCGTTCGTGCTGCTGGGGATCGGCTTGGGACTGATGCCATTCGGGAGGGGATTCGCGTTCGCCGCCCTGACCGTGGCCATCTGGACGTTCGGCGAGATGCTCAGCATGCCGCTGGTGACGGCCCTCATCGCGGGGCGGTCCGACGATTCGAACCGCGGCAGGTACATGGGCCTGAACAGCTTCGCTTTTTCGCTGGCGTTTGTGGTCGCGCCGGCGGTCGGGACGGCGATCTACGACAGCCTGGGGCCCGACGCGGTCTGGTACGTGTGCGCCGCGGCCTGCGTCGTGATCACCCTTGCCTTCTCTGTCCTTCGGCCGTATCTGGAGAGGCGATAGAGAAGAGGGGGTCTGACCCCTTCATCCTTCCCCTTTCTCACCGCTTGCGGTTCATCTGCGTCCAGTTGCCGCTCAATCCGCCGACGCTCGGATTGTAGCTCGGGCTGTCGCTGAAAACGTATTCGGTTCCGTTAGTCCAAGCGTTGTCGTATCCCGTAGGGAGCTCGATGTTCCAGTTGTTGACGGGGTCGACGTAGGTGTCCACGCCGCGCAGGGCCTGACTGTAATTGTCGAACATCCGATCGAACGATGCGCTCTTGTTCTGATAGACCTGCATGATGATATCGTCGCACTCAGCCAGGGTCTGGCGGATCTGCCGGTATCGGGCGAAGATCGCCTGCTGCTGGCGGAGATTCTCACGGGTGATCATCGCCGCGAGGCGCGTCTGGCTAACGTAGAAGGCGGGATTCTCGAGCTTCGAATATACGGCGATCTGGAACATGCGGACCTTTGATGTCATCTCTTCGGCCGGCGCCCGGAAGGCCGTCACGTTGGCCGACCAGCTGACGTCCTGGACATACGTCCCGGACATCGTCGGCGCATTCGTGATGAAATAGGTGGTGGTCGCGCTGAAATCCTCGACGATCTTGCGGCCGTTGGCGCTGTATTCGACCTTGACGCGCCCCGCGTCAGCCCTGAAATCGTACGCGAATCGGAACGGCGAGATCTGACCGAAGAGCTGGAGCATCATGTTGCCGACTTGGAGGGTGTATTGGGCGAGCGCGGGCAGCGGCTGGCTTTCGAGGACCTTGATGTCGGTGATGCCCTGGCGGGTCTGGGGGATGAAGACGCGCTGGAGGAAGTCGATCGCCCCAAGGGGCTGCATGATCGTCGCGCCCATCTGCGCGTTGTTGGCTTGGGCCATCGGGTCGGGCGACCAATGGAGGTTGATGCGGAGGAAGCTCTGGATGACCGAGTGACCGTCCGGACTGGTGATCGTGAAGGGCGTGAAGCTCTCGGGGGGATTCTTTGCGAAATTCCAGGTCAGGCCGCCTTCAAAGGTCCAGCCCTTAGGGACGAGCATCCGATAGACCTCCATGCCCGTGAACTGCTGATCGACGACGACGTGATTACTGAAGACGAGGGGTTGGTTTGGCGAGGAATGAGGGGTGGTTGGGGCGGCCGCGCCCTGGGATTGCGGGTGCGATGTCGCGAGAGAGGCCGCGCTGGAGTGGGATTGGGGCTGAAAACCGCTCTTAGAAGGCCCTGAAGCCTCGAACGTGACCTGGGTAGGGGTTGGGGCAAGGGGCTGCGGAAGAGGCTGTAAAACGAGCTTACATTGGCCCAAAAGGATAGCGGGACTTACAAGGATGAATCCCAACATATTATTGAGTTTCATGCTTTCCCTCCCGAGAAGGCGCTCGTCCCGCTGGCCCAGATGGTAGAACAATCCGTCTGGAGAATTCAAGTTGCCGATCCACGAGGGGCGGCTACAGAGGGGGTCAGACCTACCTTTCTTGAGATTCGCGCGCTAGTCCGGTCGTCTTCTTGGGTAGGCGGGAATTCTTTTTAAGGAACACCCCTGGCCAGACAACTGAGGATCAAGAGAGATCATCTGAAGGAAGAGATCGATAAGCCTGACCGCGACAGGCCTCAGTTACGAAAGCTCCGGGACAAAACCGACCTGCCGCGTATCCTGTCGTTATCAGAAAAAACCTTGGGTCCGGGAAACCGGTGGATAGTTCCGATAGCCATCCTGGTAGCTCATGCGCGAACCGCTGCGAAGCTTGGCGAAATCGCTAAGTTTTTTTCGCTGAGCATTTCCGGCGTATCTAGCGCCTCATCGAGGGCAAGGTCAGCGATGGCCAGCAATACATCCCTCGCGAGAGCCGTCAAAGAGATCGAATCAAAGTTATTTGAGAAAGCGTAAAGAGGGGGTCTGCCCCCTCTTGGGCTTGTTTTCACATGTTCCAGCGGTAGCTGACCTTGAGGAGGAAGATGTTGTCGCCGGGCGCGGAGAAGAGATCGCCCAGGTCCCGCCCTATCCTCAAGTCCCCCGGGTTCGCGTAATCCGCCCGGTTCTGCGTCCAGACGAAATAGAGCAGGCTCCCGGGCCGGTACTCCCACCTCAGCACCACCGTCCCGCGCAGCGATTTATAGTTGAAGTCCGGATTGCCGAACGAGAAGGGCGCCGCCGCTCCCGCCGCCCCGTCCGGGTCGACCGTGTACGCGCCGCTCAGCTCGTCGTAGCTGATCGTCGACCCGTTCGCGCCGCCGCCTCCGCCCGCCGGCACATCGCCCCACGCCCCGCCTCCATAGACGTTGTACGCGAACGATTTCGACCGGGCCAGCTCCTTGAACATGTCATACCGCCCGACCGCGAGGAACGGCTGCAGATACGCCTGGAGCGTCAGCTTCGGCGTGAACGTCCAATCGAGCCGGATCTCGCTCCCGATCACCGTCTGATCGATCCTCCCAAATACGTACCGCCTTCCGTACGTCTCCGTCATGAGCGCGTCATTGACCGCCCGCACCCACTGGATGTCGTTCCGCTCGAATCCAAGGGTCGGCCCCACCGATAAGCTGAAGTTCGATCCCGGCTTCCACCGCACCGAGAGCTCGCCTTGCCACTCCGACGCCGCTCGCGGCCGCTGATACGTCGTCCCCTGGAACTCGAACACGACCGGCTTGCGGCTATCTGTACTTAACATCAGGTTGAACTGGTACCCCGACGGGACGACCGCCAGCGGCCCGCCCCGCGTGAGGTTCTTGCTGACCGTGTCCGGGTTGTAGGCGAACATCGTGTCGAACATCCAGAAGTTCCGGAACTGGCCCTGGAACTCGACGAGCCCACCGTCCCAGTTCTTGTTCCCGCCGAAATCATAGTTCCTGAACCACCCCCCGATGACGAGCGCGGACAGGAACACCTTCCCGGGCTTCGTCCACTGATACCCGGGTATGATCTGCATATTGATGATGTCCGACGCGCCGTATTGGAATCCCGTGTCGTTCGGGTTGAATCCCGGCGATATGGCGCCCACGTTCGCCAGCACCAGCAGATTCCCTTTCTGCTTGGCCAGGTTCAGCCGCGCCGCCCACCCGCTCAGGCTCGTCGCCGCCGGGTCGAGCTCGACGTGGGTCGCGTCGGGCCTCTGGTAATAGTGCATCGACGAGTTCTGGAGCCGCCAGATGTCGTCGACCGACCCCTCGACCCGCGTCGCCCCGGCCCATCCGCCGAGCACCCAGCCTCTCTTCTTGTCGAGGCCGATCCACCCGTCCGCCGCCACGGAGAACGCGTTCTTGTTGAGGATGCCGGCCAGCGTCTCGGTCCCGCTCGCCCCTGTCCCCCCGTCGAGGTCGCGCACGACGCCCGTGGCCATGAGACCGATCCCGCTCTTCCCCTCGTCGAGGTCCTTCTGGACCCGCAGGGCCCCGTAATACGTGAGCGGCTCGATCATCTGCGTCAGACGCGTTCCGAGCTGGTCGATCTCGGCGAACTCGCGCCCCGTGACCGCGTTGAGCCAGCCGACGTTCCAGCTGCCCCCCAGCTTCCCCGTGAGCTTGGCCGCGCCGAGGATCGTCGTCCGGTCGGGCGCGCTCACGAATCCCTCCTCGGTGGCGTAGCCCTGCGGGGACCGTCCGACGCGCCGGCTGTAGAAGAATTGCGGCTGCGGCCAGTTGATGTTGGCGTTGATGACGACGCCGCCGCGCCCGAAATTATTGAACAGCGACGCGCCCTCGATGAAGAACGGCCGCTTCTCTTCGTAATAGGTCTCGTAGGCGGAGAGGTTGAGGACGGCCGGGTCGACCTCGACCTGCCCGAAGTCCGGATTGACCGTCGCGTCGAGCGTCAGGTTGCTCTTGAGGCCGACCTTGAGGTCGAACCCGGCGTTGCCGAGATAGCGGTGCCCCGTCTCGAACGGGTTGCCGCTCACGGACGGGCGGAATTGGGCCTGGCTGACCGCGTAGGGCATGAACTCGATCCGCCCGCCCGGGCTGATGCCGCGCAGGCCCTCGAGCCGGGCGAACCGCGAGACGTTGGCCATCTCGGACTTGGGCGACCAGTTGAAGGTCGACTGCTCGTTCTTGCGCCGGACCATGCGCATGAAATTGACGCCCCAGACGTACTCGTCCTTCTTCGGGAAGCGGATCTGGTTGAAGGGGATACGGATCTCGATGGCCCAGCCCTCGCCGTTGACCGCGGCCTTGTTCTCCCAGACGCCGTCCCAGGAGTCGTCTTCGTTGACGTCATTCGAGAGGACCGCGTCGGTGATGGCCCCGGCCGGGTTGGCGACGAAGACGTAGCCGGAGCGCCGGTCGAAGTAGGGATCGACGGCCACGGCGAACCAGTCGGAGTCGGTCTGGCTGTCGCGGCGGCCGAGGCGCTTGCGGATCTTCGCGGGCTCGGAATCGCGGCAGAAGGCGGCGACGTAGAGGGCATGGTCGTCGTAGGCGACCCAGACGTTGGTCTGCTCCGTGGCCGGCGAGCCGTCCTGGGGGTCGTTCTGGGTGAAGCCGTTGGCCGGCTGAGCGGACTTCCAAATGGGCTCATCGAGGCGCCCGTCGAGGGTGATAGGTTCGGTCGTCCGGACGGCCTGGACGGTCTTGGCGTCGGGCGGGGGCAGAGCGGGGCGCGTGGACGGGCGGGTGGAAGCAGAGGGCGTGCGTGTCGAAGAAGCGGTATCGGAAGGGGAGGGGGGCGCCGCGGAGAAGGAAACCCCGACAAGGATCAGAGGAAGGATGAGTCCCATCGCAAGCGCGAACAGACCTGTCTTCTTCATTTTCTACTCCTGTTCTGCGATCGGCCACGGGTCGGATCTTTTATATCTAAGGCCCGTCGGCCGGTTCTTCTCGAGAGCGCCTGCGTCATACCTAAATACGAAACAGCGGGCCGGAATGTTGCTAGGGGAGGGGAAAAAGATGGGGCTTGGTTGACCCCCTTTGGGCCTTAGGATAAGATACCGCTGCGATGGATACGCGATTCGCCCGGTTCATCCGGGAGTACCCGGGGCGGCTGGCCATGCCCCTTTGCGCCTACTCGGGCCTCGATATCACCGGCGAATCGGTCGAGGACCTGGTCACCGTCCCCGGCTCCCAGTTCCGGGCGGTCATGGCCCTCAACGAGCGGTACCGGACGCCCGTCCTGCTCACGGCGATCGATACGACCGTCGAGGCCGAGGCCTACGGCTGCGAGGTCAAGACCCCGTCGCGCGAAGTCCCGTCCATCGTCGGACGGCTGGTCACGGACGCGCGGGACATCACCACGCTCCCCGAGCCCGTCCCCGGCGACGCCCGGACCCGCGTCCCGATCGAGACGGCCTGGCGCCTGACGGCCGAGGCCGGCGCGTCGGTGCCGGTCCTCGGGGCGATGCTGGGGCCGTTCGCCCTCGCGGCGCGCCTCTATGGCGTCGACGAGACGATCGCGGCCACGGCGACTGATCCCGAGACGATCGAGGCCCTCCTCGACATCGTGACGGGCTTTCTCTGTCAATACGCGCTGGCGTTCCGCGAGACGGGGGCGTGGGGCGTCCTCGTGGCCGAAGCGGCTGGCGGGAGGCTTTCGCCGGAGGGGCTGAAGCGTTTTTCGACGCCCTTCGTCAGGCGGATCATCAAAGCGGCCGAGGAGCCGGACTTCGCGGTCGTCGTGCACAGCTGCCACGCCGGGACCGGCCACCTGGACGAGCTGACCGCGTCCGGCGCCGGGATCTACCACCTCGGCGCGTCGATGGACATCGTCGCGGCGCTCGAGCGGGTCGGGCCGGATACGATCCTGGGCGGGAACCTCGATCCCGCGGCGGTCTTCAAGAAGGGGACGCCGCAGTCCGCAGGCGAGGCGACCCGGGCGCTCCTCGAGGCGACGCGCGGCCGCAAGAATTTCTACATCTCGTCGGGGTGCGACCTGCTGCCGGGGACCCCTCTGGCCACGTTGAACGCGTTCTTCCGCGCCGTCGCGGAATTCAACAAGCCTTAATCGCCTATGGCGATGGCCAGCAGATACCACGCCGCATGCGGCAGCCACTGCTCGGACCAGCGCCAGTCGTCGTCCTTGCCCGTCTGAGCGTACCTCAGTCCGAAATCGATGCCCTCGGGGTCCCCGTCCGCGTACCCTCCGGTTATCCCGTTGCAGATCCCGCCAGGCGCGTTCGTGTATTCGTAGGAATCGAAGAACATGTAGGCGATGTTGTTCCGCCCGTGGCCGTGGAGCATGCACGCGTCGTAGGGGTTGAGCCCGAGGATCCAATTGAGCTGATCCCGGCCGAACGACTTTAGTTTGTCGACGAACGCCGCCCTGCTTTCCGCCGCCGCGCCGCCCGCTTTCCCCGACCCAGCTCCCGCCGCCCCCGCCGCGAGAATCCGTCCCGCCAAGCGCGCGGTCGCGGCCATCGATCCTAGCCTTGCGTTCTCGCCCTGCCACCAGGGCGCCGTTTCCGTGTCGTGGGGGAAGAAGAAGGCGGACCGGCGCGTCGATACTCCCTCCTTGCTCTGGACGAGCTGTCGGCTGTAGCCGAAGGGGTTCGTCACCTCGGCCGTCACCGCGAGCTCGAAGCCGAGCGATTTCCGGACCGCGTCGAGCGCCGTCTCGCGCTCCGCCGCCCCGTCCGCGATCTCGGCGTACACAAGCAGGCTGATCACGGGCAGTCCCGCATCGACGGGATGGAAGAACGGCCGGTCGCCGCCCGCGCCGTCGGCGCGCCAGTAATTCGTGTATTTCCCGGACCTGACCTGACTCGCGGCTTCCTCCTCGGGGCTCGGCTCTCCCGTGCTTTTCACTTCTTCCGTTCCTGTCCTTGCGCCGCCCCTCTCCCACGTCGCCAGCCTTCCCGCCAGACTCGCGGCCCGCCGGTCCGCCGCCTCCCGATACATCGCCTTCCCCGTCGTCCTGTAAAGCTCCGAAGCCGCGATCAGGGCGCAATAATCGTCGAGGATGTTCTCCTTGCCGTCGTTCGTAAAGAGCAGGTTGTTCTTCTCGAGGAAAGCGAAACAATCCTCAGCGGCCTTCAGATACTCCGCCCGCCCGAAATCGCCCTCGCCCCGGCTCACCCCATAACGCTCGCGTCCCGGTGCGCCCTCGGCCCCGCCGCGCGCCGCGGCCATCGCCAGCGCCGCGATCGCGAGGCCCGCGCCCTCTCGCCATCCGGCCTCGTAGGCCGCGTCCCCGGCGATCTTCTCGCTCCCGTAGTCGCGGAACTTGTCCTTTGTCTCCGGGGTCAGGATGATGTGACGCTCGGCCTTGGCCGTGATGCGCCGGTCCTCGGGCTTCTTCTCCGGCCCTCGCCCCGAGACGGTGATATAGAACGAGCCGTTTGGGTCCTTGCTCCGGACGAGGTAGTCGGCGCCGAACAGGGCCTCGTCGAGGAGCCTCTTCCGGTACTGCTTGAACACGGGCTCGTCGCGCCGCTCGAGCTCGCGCAGGGTCATGAACAAGCTCCAGGCCGTGAGAGAGACCTGCTGGGGATTGAAATAGGTCGAGAAGGAGAGGTGCGAGAGATGCTTGCCGTAATCGCCGGTGGCGTCGAACCAGCCGCCGCGCATATCGACCGTGCCGGGGCGTCCGTCGAACGTCATCGTGCGGTCGGCCTTGTCCCAGAGGCCCGATGAGCGCTGGCCCTTGAAGTAGTAAATGACGTCCGAGAGCGTGTTGCGCTCAAGAGCGTTCTTCTGGACGAGGACGGGGTGGGAGCGGATGGTGTGGGCGTCCACTCCGGGGGGGCCGGCCGGGCCGTCTGTGGCGTTCGACACACACTCGATAACGTAGGACCCTTCCTCCGTAACGGGGCTCCAATCGATCGTCCAAAAGTCCCCGTCTCTCCATCTGTGGACCGGCCCGACGTGGCGAGGGACCCCTGTGAGAACGGCCTCTCCGCCGGGATAGCGCCTGACGGTGAAGGCCGGGAATGTGTCGTCCGTGTGGGCCTGGATAACCGCTTTTTTCGGGCTGAGCGGGCTATAACCGACTTGATTGGCCAGAACACGGGCCGGTTGCGGTCGAACTTGATTCTGGGCCGGGCGATCACCCTGTTCCGGACGATCCGATCGCGGCGAGTTGCATGAAACGAGAATCAGGAACAGGCCAAGACATCCGAGCGAAACGATGATGGATTTCCTGCGTAGTTGGGACATGGGCCCTCCTCGGAAACCTTAAGGTTCGATTGTAACCGCCGGCTCATTCTACAACAGACCAGAACGATTATGACAACAGTGTCTTGAGCCTCGAAAGCACCGGAATAGGCCTAGAATGACCTTTGGAGCAGGCTCAAGTTCCCATTCTAAGAATTCTGACTAAACCCTGCGGCCAGCCGGGGCTACCCGGGCCGGGGACGCCTGATTGGCCGTGCTGCGCCGAGGGAAATCAATGCTATGCCTCCGAGCTCCAAAATCCAGTTTAAGCGGAGGCCGAGGATCTCCTGCCTGAGGAGCACATCGACGTGATGAAAAGACGCGGCTCGGATGACAATGAAGGTGATGAGCGAGGTCAAGCCGAGCAACAACCATACGCTCTCTCGCAGAACGGAGCGGATCTTCCATACTAAGATCACAAACGTCATTACGCCGACCGCCGCCACTCCGAGCACAAACCAGCGTTGAACGATCCTGCGGCTATCGTACCACCCCCCCCGATCGGCCAGCACCCGTCCTACATCCGTTACGAGCGATTGGAGATCGAACTGCTTATTGATGCAAAGCAACAACATGAACACGGCGACACCCAGCCAAAGGCGGCGCCGCCGACGATTCTTTTCAGAATCAGCCGGCATCAGGCGTCGGCGGGCGGCGACGAAACACATTACCGCTGCAGCTGCATAGGCTGCCACGGTGAGCCAGCCCATGAAGCTTGGATCGCCGATTTGAGGCCGCCACCGGAGTTGTGAAACGAATTCAGCAAGATTCATAGGGATGTCTTTGGGTCAATCTATCGATATCACCTACGAGCGCATCGCGCCGCCGGCGGCTTACCGTTTAGCCCCGAAGAGCGTCCACGGCTGCGCCTTGAGGTCCCTGAGATACGGCTTCTGCCACGCGTACTCCGGGTGCTTGGCCAGGAATTCCGCCGTTATGAAATCCCGCCCGCATGGATGGCCCATGTGGGCCCACATCTTCATCTCTCTGACCAACGCACTCGAGGTCACCTTGCCCTGGACCGACCCGGCGGGAGAGAACGGCAGCCAGCTGAACTCGGGCGTGCCTTTGGGGTCTTCGTCCACGTGGCCGCAGAGCACGTTGCTGTTGAACCCTTCCTTCCCGGTGGCCAGGTCGACGTGGTCGGCCTCGAAGAGCTTGGCGTCCTCGACATCGATGTAGCCCTTGTACTCCTCCATCAGCTGCTCCCAGCGGGCCTTCCTGACGAGCACCGACTGCCCCTTGTTCGACGGGTCGAAAGTCGTCTCCTCGGCGATGACCTTCTCGTCTCCGGGGAAGTTCGAGCCGACGAAATAGCCGTCCGTGGTCCGCCACAACCGCTGGTTCTTGAGCCCCAGCTCGAACTTGGCGATCTCGCCCGTCTTCGTGTCGCCGACGAGCCAGTCGTTGGCGTAGGCGCCGTTGCTGTCGGCGCTCATGATGCGGACGAAGTCGTCGATCGACTCCGCGTACTGGGCGGCCTTGCGGGCCCGCACGAACTCGGGCGTGCCCTCCTCGCGGAAGCCCTTGAATGTGCCCATGGTCGTCTCAGTGTAGACGATCCCCGCGGCGTTCATGACGAAGTCGTCGCCGCTGTGGATGGCCCCCGGGAACGTATCCATGAGGATGCGGTGGCCCGTCGCCGGCACGATGTCGGCGATGACGTTCCAGCGCGACCCGATGATGTAGTCGACCCAGTTGTTGTGGCCGACGACGATCTCCCCGCCCTCGGTCCAGCTCCCCGTGGCGATGAAGGCGCTGCAGTAGCCGGGGGCCTTGTTGTCGCCGGCGCCTTTGCGGGCCATCTCGTCGAGGTAGGGGACGTAGTACCAGGCCAGCTCGATCCAGCCGTTGAGAACGATGATATCAATGCGGTCGTAGGAAGAACTGGGGAGTCGGGCTCGAAGGCCGCTGGCGATGCCCTCTATCTCTTCCTGATATTCTTGCTCGAGCTTTGGCCAGAACATACGCTCGGCCGCGCCTCGAAAGAACGCCCAGTCCCTTTTCGTTGATCCCTCGAGGAAATGGGCGAGGGCCTTGAGAAGGTCATCGATCTCCGGCGCAAGAAGCCACCCATGCTGAAACCCGACTTCTCGAGGTGTTCCCTCGAGGTGCACGTTGATCCAGCCGTTTGTAACGATCCGCGTCGCCTTGGCTAGCTCGGGCGGCGGAGGCGATTCAGCAGCCTTCTTCGAACAGGCTGGCGAAAGCGGGCCGAGTGCGACAAGAGTGATCGCAAGGGCAAGGGCGTGCGCGGGGAATCTTCGGGGCTGTTCCATCAGGCCTCCTTCGGGATGGGCGTGAATCCGGGCAGAGAATACACATCGAAACGGAGAAACTCGACCCGGGAGCCAGGCTCTCCGCGCCGCTTATTCCGGCCTGGAATAGTGATAGTACTGCCGGGCGTAATAGCCGTCCTGCTCGACCAAGTCCACGCCGTTCAGGATGACCCCCAGGCATTTCAATTTGTGGGAATCGAGCTTCTGCTTGGCCTGCTTGATGGCGGGTATGGGGGTTTGGCCGGCTCTCGTGATTAGGATTATCGCGTCGGCCATTAGACCCATGGCCAGGGCATCGGATACCGCTAGAAGTGGAGGCGTATCGAACAAAATAAAATCGTAACTCCTCTTCAAGTAAGCCACGAGAGTGTCCATCCTCTCGGAGGTTAACAACTCGATCGGATTGACTGGCAGGGGCCCACTGGGGATGAGATGCAGGTTCGTCATTTCAGTCGGCTTCACGACGTCCGCCACTTCAATATCTGAGCTAAGATAGCGACTCAGGCCTGGTCCGCCGCTGCTATTGATCCCGAAAATCCGATCCTGCTTCGGCTTGCGGAGGTCGGAATCGACAATCACAACCCGCTTGCCGGCTTCAGCCATTGTGATTCCCATATTTGAGATCGTAGAGGATTTTCCCTCTCTGGCCAAAGGGCTCGTAAAGAGAATTGTCTTGAGCCTCCCGGGCGGCGAGGAAACAAGCAAGGTCGTCCGAATGGAACGGTAGCTTTCTGCCTGAATCGATTGGGGTTCGCGCGCGGCGATGAGTTCAATCTTGTTTTCCCCGATCTCGCTACGGCTGAGATTTCCGCCGGCACCCCTCGGCCTGGAGATTCGGACCGAACCGCCTCTGACACGTCCCGGAAATGAGGTTTCTTTTCTTTTTTCTCCCTCTCGGATAATAGACAGCATCTTGACGAATTCTGCCTTCGGTCCCCTCGGCCGGGAATCTGCTTCGAATGCCGGGACAGAACCGAGCGTCGGGACCCCGATGGCCGTCGATACATCCTTGGATGTCTTCACGGCGTGATTCAAATATTCAAGACCGAGGGCCAAACCGATTCCGCCAGCCAATCCCAACAAGAAGCCTATCAGGACATTCATCCGCTTGTTTGGGAAAGCGGGCTCAAGCGGGAAGTCTGCTTTGTCAATAATCCAGACGTTGAGGGCCTCCAGGCCTTTAAGCTGCGACGAAATATCGGTCTCACTTTGTCGTTTTGTCAGCGACTCGAGGAGGGCCTTTGTATTCTCGAGCTCGATCCTGAGGCTATTATAAATGACCGAATTGCTATTGGCTTTGTAGGCCGCGTTCTTCACGTCGTTGAGCAGTCTCTGGAGGGATTGTTCTGTACTGAGTGCAGCCTGGTATTCATTGTAGGCGCTGCGGACAAGGTTTCGAGTTTCGCTCTTCAGGCCTTCCGTGGCCGAGTCGAGTTCGGATTTCAGGCGCTGCATCTCGGGATACTCTGGCCTGACGGTGGCCGATCGTGTCGCATATTGACGGGTGAGCAGGATATATTGTTCTCGGAGGCGCTGGATAAGACTTCCCTCAGGGGCATTGGGAATCTCTCCGAGAGGGGCCGAGTTGAGCTGATTGTAGTAATTGAACTTGTTCACCCTGTTGATCGTCGCGTCCGTTAGGGCCTTGTTGAGTTCGGCGATCCTGGAAATCGTCGGCGTCTCCGTTACCGTGGGTGGCAGGATATCTTTCTCGGAGCCATATTGATTGAGTTCCTTTTCCTTTGCCTCGATATCGGTCCGCAATTCCTCCATCTGGGTGTTCAGGAATTCCGAGGCTTTTTCGGAGGCCGAATACCTCTTCCTCACGATAAGGTCTATGTAGCCTTCGAATAAAGCGTTGAGCGCATCGGAGGCCAGTTTAGGGTCGCGGTTGCTGAACTGGACATTGAGCAGCCTTGTCCCCCCGACCGATGTCACCTTGACATTCTCAATGAATTTCTGAATCAGCAGTTCTCGGAAGATCGGATCTGTGGGAGCGCTTGCGTTCTTGCCTTCTTTGAGTTCTCTGGCAAAACCCGGGCTTTCATAGAGCTTGAGCTTATCAATAACATCCCCGGCGAGGGTTCTGCTCCGGAGCAATTGCGCATGGCTCTGCAAGTTTGACTCGGCTCCGTACGTCTGGACCTCCTCAAAGGGGAGAATCTTCGGGTCGTCCTCGATCCAGATACTGCCGCTGGAAGTGAAGACGGGGGGCACCAAGAGGCTAAATAGGATCGCCCCGAAGAGAACGAGAAAGAAGAAGGCACCGGCCGTCCACTTCCATTTCAGCAATATGTGCCAGTAACGATGGATATTGGCCATGAGCCCACTCTGTGGCTCTTTGATAATTTCGGTCGCCATGACTCGCTTCCTTCTATTGGCGTTTCTGCTCAGGGGACGATAATGATATCCCCTTCCTCGAGGATGATGTCGGAGATCTTGCCGGAGATTATAAGTCTCAGATTCACGTTGATCTGGAGTTCTTTTCCCGTGTTCTTGTCCTTCCGCTTGATCATGACTTTCGCCTTCTTTGCCCATTCCGTGGTGCCCCCCGCTTGAGCGATAGCTTGGAGGAGGGTGATTCTCTTTGCACCGAGGTACGATACTACTCCTGGGGTCTTTACTTCACCATAGACGAAGACGTTGAGCATCTGATCGATCGGGATGGAGATGACGTCCTTTGGCTGGAGTTCAATATTGAGATTCGGGTTGCCATCGACCATGAGTTCTTTGATGGCTATCTCAACCCGGGTCTGTTGACCGTCTCCCCCCTGCCTATAAACGAAGATCTCATTCATGGCCAGCGCTGTCAGTCCTCCTGCCTGTGCGATGATTTGGAGGAGAGTCGTGGGGCCCACCAGCTCATATATGCCGGGTCTCCCAACGGCGCCGATGACTGAGATCTTCTGGAATTCCTTGATGAACACGGTCACCCGCGCTTCCTTGGTATATTGCCTATCCAGAATTGAAGCCAGTTTCTTCTCCAGCTCCTGCGCGCTTAATCCCGAGACCTCAACCCGTCCAATGATCGACATTGTTATGGAACCGTCTTGGGCTACGCGGACTGTCTGGGTAAGTTCGGGCAGACCGAAGACGGTGATCTCGAGCAGGTCATTGGGACCGATTCGATAGTCGTGGACTTGAAGAGGCGGGGTCACTTGCTGGGCAAATGACATGGATAGGCCGATAAACAATATTGACACAAAAAACAGAATCGACCTCGTCATGGGTAACCCTTTCTCTCCGAGACGCAGATCATCAACCATTCTAATCATTATACATCCCTTGGCTTTAGAATCCAAGGGGAATACTGTCTTGGGACAAGCCCCGCTTGGGCGCAGAGACCGTCCCCACGGGTAGGCCATATCTTAGACTCATTCCGAAGAAATTGCGATTTCTGCCGGATCCCGGTTGATTTACATAAACTCTCTCGCTAAGTACCGCCAGCAAAGTGATTTGCAGATTGCGTGTCAAGTCAAGGCGCAAGTTGAAATCGTGCGAGGTGGAACGGAAATTTTGGGCAACCGATCCTCCGGTGCCTGCACCTCCCGGATATTCGCCTCGGCTAAATGAGAGGTTATAAGATAATGTTGCCCGTCTTGATAGTTGGCGGCTTATTCCTGCGCCATAATTCGAAGATATGTAAAACGTCCCCTCAGAATATACGGAGAAATCGTAATCCCGGGATAAAGAGGCTCGTCCCACTGTCCTTCTCAACAGTCCCGCCGAGACGTTGGCCATCCCTACGAAGCCAGAACCGTCAGCGTAGAGTGGGCTGAGGATATCAAAACGCTTGTAGCCCAAACTGATGGATCCCTTAAGTGGCTCCAACGGTACGCGTTGCTCCTCTCTTGCGCTCCTCTTCTCTTCCACGACGAAATCCACGCCGCTTAGGACACTATAACTCCTGGCATCCTTGAAGGCCGCTGCCGCCTCTTCAAATGTGTACGTGCCGTACTGTCCATCCGCAAAGAACCGGAGCTTGGCGTTAGGCTGGAAATAGGCAATAAAATCGGCACAATTTTCTTTCCTATTCAGAACGACGGCCAGGCTAGTTCCGCTGAATTCGATGTCGCTATAATTGAATCGGCTGCTCCCGTAGAGGAGGGCCAATGAAATTTGCTGTGATGCTTGCCAAAGGAGAGTCCCGTCGAGGCTGTCCTCCTTCTGCCGGACGTTGACATTGAGTTCCGGGCTCAAGCGCTCACGTACGTTCGATAATCCTCCTCCCAGCTGAATATAAACCCGGTCAAATGCAAAATGGACTTGTCCCCGGAAGACATTGTTCCAAGCCCGTTCTTTCCCCGTCTCGGCGTAGAACAAGTACTGAGGGTTCTCGAAAAGGTCCAAGACGACCGCCTTGCTCAAAGGCAGAAGTAGTTGGATAGGAAGCCCTGCCGAGAATGCATAATCAGGGACAGGCCTATCGAGGTAGCCGAAATAGACATCTGAATCGTATCCAGCGTTACTCATTTCAAAGGCAGCGTTGATCCTAAACGCCCCCAATCGCCAGGGTGCCGTATCGACGATATCGGCAAGGCTCGCGCCGGCCCAGGTGTTTCCTTGTCCGTAAGCCAGCCGGGGAATTAGGACAAGCCAGGTCTGCATTACCAGAAGTGCACTTGAACACAATATTTTTCTTCTCATATTACGCCCTGATCCCATTATCGCCGGCCTGGCGTCCAAGCGCAAGCCTGGTTTTAATAAGCTCCGATGCCGAATAAGACAACGGGGACCGTCTTAAGAAGGATCTTGGCGTCGAGCCAAAGGGACCAGTTGTCGAGGTACTCGAGATCAAGTTTCATCCAATTTTCGAAATCGATGTTATTCCGGCCGTTGACCTGCCAGAGACAGGTGATGCCCGGCTTCATCGAGAACCTCCGCCTTTGCCAGTCCTTGTACTGCTCGACCTCGCCGGGGACGGTCGGGCGCGGGCCGACGATGCTCATGTGGCCTACGAAAACGTTGATGAGCTGGGGCAGCTCGTCAATGCTGAATTTCCTCATGAATCGCCCCACGGGAGTGATCCAGTGCGTCTTCTTTTTTCGAAATTCGGGCGACGTCATAGATTGAAGATCAGCAACGTCGGACAGCGCATCGTGGGCGCCAAGGCGCATCGTCCGGAACTTGTAGAGCGTAAACCTCCGGCCAGCGAGCCCTAGCCTGTCCTGTTTGAAAAACACGGGGCCTCTCGATGTCACTTTGACAAGCGTGGCCATGACGAGGAATAGCGGAGACAGGAGAAATATCCCCCATCCCGACGCCGTGAAATCGAAGATGCGCTTTATGAGGAGCTCCCACTCCTTGGCGTGGGTCGTCCTGAAGTGAAGGAAAGGCAGGCCATCGAGTTCATCGATGGACGATCTGGCCAGTTTCGTGTCGAAAAGGTCGACCGCAACGGTCACCGCAACCCCCTCGGTCTCGCAGTCATCAATCGCGCCCTGCAGAGAGTTAAGGCGCGACCGCGGAACAAGAAAGATGACTTCGTCGACGGCGTCCCGATGGAATATCCGAGGGATATCCTGGAGTGTCCCGATCAAGCTTAACCGGCCAACCTGCCGGACGCCGCGGCCGGGTTCGTCGTCGATCGCCCCGAGGAGCTCAAAGCCCCATTCGGGATGTTCGTCGACCTTCTTGATGAACTTGATAGCTCTCTTCCCCGTCCCAACGATCAGGAGGCGGCGGGTATTGAGCCCCTGGCGGCGGACATAATGGGAGCTCATGAATATGGCCGTCTTCTCGAGCCAAATAAAAACGGTGCTGAAGCTCATAAACAGCAGAAAGAAGAACCGGCTCATAAAAGTCAATTTGAAGAGAAAAATGAACGTTCCGACCAAGAAGAATGTCACCCCGGCAGCTTTTGCGACGGCCCAGAGGATCTCGAGATACGTGCGCGTCCGCATAGACCGGTAAAGTCCGTTTGCATACAGGACTAAGCACCAGGTGGGGACGGAGAAGGCCAAGGCGAGCCAGAATTTCAGCAGGGGAACGGGTATATCACCGATAAGATTGTGAGTGAGATAGGCGAAGAGGTACGCCAGTATGGTGACGCAGGCGTCAACAAAGATGAGGAACCTGCGAAGAACGGCTTCCTTCTCCCTTAGCACCGGCTTGATCCCCTCTCGCTAAGAAGCTCTCCCATTGTCTATTTTTCTTCGATCTTGCGCAAGACCCTCGCGGGATTGCCCGCAACAATCGTCCAGGCGGGGATGTCCTTGGTGACGATAGCCCCGGCCCCGACGATAGCTCCCTCTCCGACCGTGACGCCAGCCAGGATCGTTACGCTCGAGCCGACCGAAGCCCCCTTCCTGATATATGTAGGCACGACCTTCCAGTCAGCTTCGGTTTGGAGCCCTCCCCCAGGGGCGGTCGATCTTGGGTACATATCGTTGATAAAAGTAACGTTATGGCCAATGAAGACGTCGTCCTCGATGGTCACTCCTTCGCAGATGAACGTGTGAGAGGAGATCTTGCAGTTGCTGCCTATAAAGGCGTTTTTTTGGATCTCAACAAACGTCCCGATCCGGGTATTGTCGCCGACCGTGCAACCGTAGAGGTTAACAAAAGCGAACATCTTGACATCTTTCCCCAATTTGACGTCGGGCGCGACGCGGCAGAATTCCATGGAGACTCCTTTACAACTCAATCCTCTGGCCGCCCTTCTTGATGGATTCATCTGCGGCTTCAAGGAGGCGGACGACCTGGAGTCCGGCTTGGCCGTTGTTGAAGGGCTCTTCGTTCTTTTCGAGGCATTGGACGAAATACTGGACCTCCGATTTGAGAGCCTCGGAGCTATCGAGCTTGGGAACGTAAACGTCTCCGGAGCGGTAGCTCACCAAGAGGTCGTGGATGCCGTCTTTGGCGTGGTTGTTCGTAGCCGTGAAGTCGACACCCCGATCATAGATCTTGACCTTTTCGTCGGCGTCGAGATCGTCCCAGACGAGCATCTTCTTATCGCCACTGATCAGAGTTTTGCGGATCTTGACCGGGCTCAGCCAGTTGACGTGGAAATGGGCGAAGAAGCTGTGGCCTTCGAACTCAACGGCCACATAGGCGATATCCTCGAAACTACCCTGGAAATGGACGGTTCCGTGGGCCGAGATGGCGATCGGCTTCTTGTCGACGAGATAGTCCATGATGGAAAGATCGTGGGGGGCGAGGTCCCAGATGACATTAACGTCGTGCTGAAAAAGGCCCAAGTTGACCCGGACGGAATCGTAGAATAGAAGTCTGCCCAACTCGCCGGCCTTAATGACCTCTCTGATCTTCTTTACCGCGCCGGTGAACAGGAACGTGTGATCGACCATGATCTTGAGGCCCTTCTGGCTTGCTAGGTCGATAAGCTCCCTGGCTTGGGCGCTCGTGGACGTAAACGGCTTCTCCACGAAGACATGCTTCCCCGCAAGGAGCGCTTCCTTGGCAATCTCGTGGTGCCTGAACACCGGTGTAACGATAGCGACAGCATCCACGTCATTGGACCGGATGAGCTTCGTGTGCTCTTTGAATCCCTTGATAAAGGGATAGTGAGCTTGTGCCAGATCGACGCGTTTATCGGAGATGTCACTGACAGCCGTCAGCTTAACCCCAGGCGTCACATGGAAATTACGGGCGACGTTGGGCCCCCAATACCCGTACCCGATGACACCGACGTTGATCATTGGCCCCCCTCCTCGGATCGTCTGAGATCCCCCCTCAGAAAGCCGCTTGGCGATAGGCTTTCAGAGGCTTCTTTTTTTTTATCATACATATTCGTCATAGTCAAGAGGCTACTTCCCGAAAAATTCCTTGATCGAATCCGCCACATAGGAAATCTGGTCGTCCGTGAGTTCCGGATACATCGGGAGGGACAGGATTTCTCCCTGACACTCGTGGGCGGCCGGGAAGTCCGACGGCCTGTGCCCCAGATAGCGATAGGCTGGCATAAAGGGCAGGGCCGTCGGATAATGGATGCCTGTGTACACCCCCTTGGTCTTGAGGAACGCCGCCAGATCATCCCTCCGCCTCGCCCGAATGACGTAGAGGTGGAAGATGTGGAACGTCTCAGGCCTGAGCTTGGGACACGTGACCCCGTCCAGGCCGTCGAGGAGGGCGTTGTACTTCAGGGCATGGCTATTTCGGGCCTCGTTCCAGTCGTCGATGTGCTTGAGTTTCGCGTGAAGCACGACGGCCTGAATGGAGTCCAAACGGCTGTTGATCCCCTCGATCTCGTGGATATGCTTTTGCAGCGAGCCATGGTTGGCGAAGAGGCGGGCTTTGCGAGCGAAATCATCGTTGTCCGTGATGATCGCGCCGGCATCACCATAGGCGCCGAGGTTCTTGCCGGGATAAAAGCTAAACGTCCCGGCGATCCCAAATGTCCCTGTTTTCTTCCCCTGTGACGTGGCGAAATGGGACTGGGCACAATCCTCGATGAGGAAGAGGCCGTGCCGGTCGCAAATGTCCTTGACCGCCCTGACGTCCACGGGCTGGCCGAAGATATGGACGGGGATGACGGCCTTGGATCTTAGCGTGATTTTTGCTTCAATCTGGGCCGGATCGATATGGAAATACTCGTCGATATCCACGAAGACGGGCCTGGCACCGGTATGAGTGATCGTCTCCGAGGTCGAGATCCAGCTGTTGGCGACGGTAATGACCTCGTCACCGGGGCCGATGCCCAGGGCCTTGAGCGTGACGTAAATGGCGTCGGTTCCGTTGGCGCAGCTGATGCAGTGCTTTGTGCTGTACTTCTCGGCGTAGGCCTTCTCGAAACTCTCGACGTACTTGCCCCCGATGAAAGCCGTCTCATCGATAACGGACTGGATGGCGGGATCGATTTCGGACTTGAGCGAAAGGTACTGAGCTTTGAGGTCGACGAAGGGGACGTTCATGATGACAATTCTCCTCCTTTTCACCTATAGGGTACCACGTGGCCGGGCCCACAACTATGGTTAAACATTACGGCTACAGGATGGGAGATCCCCTCCCCCTCTACCATCACCCCAGGGGGCTATTTTGGGGGTGATATTCCGCCCCCCTTTCTCACCCCTAGAGGTGACCTCGCTGACACGGGCAATATGTCCCCTGAAATGTGACGTCATGAATGGCGGCTAGCCATATTATCGTTCAAATGCCCTTTTTAATCCCCTTTTAGGGTGATTCGTCCCATATTCTGCGTCCGCATAATAACACGGCCCAGCGGGGTTCCGGGCAGAAGTATCGCGATGGAGGCAAGAGATATGGAGATCAAGGCAATTGGCCGTCCGAGAAATCATCTGGCACTTTTAGGCCTGGCGTTTTTTACATTGTGTTTCCAATTCACATCGACGGATTCCCACGCGCAATCGAGGACTTCGGATAGGCTGCTGAGCCGGCTCAGTGCGAAGTCCACGACCAACCTCAAGGTATCCTTCAACTATAGCCCAAAGTTCCCCACGGAAGGTCAACCCGTGCAATTCGTGGCCTCCTACTCGGGCAGTCCTCTATCTTTGAGGTGGGACTTCGGCGATGGAACCTCAAGTACAGAGTCAAATCCCACGCATATCTACACAGAATCGGGATTCCGCAAAGTCAGCCTGGTTGCCGGCACCGACAATAGCACAAAAACGGCGAGCCGGACGCTCACCATTCTCCCCGCCACAGCTAACGCGACCTTCGTGTTCAGTCCTTTGACGCCGGGACCGGGACAAACCGTCCAATTCGCGGACACGACGACGGGATCGCCGAGTTCATGGAAGTGGAGCTTTGGAGATGGGGCTTCGAGCTCCGTGAAGAATCCAAACCACGCATATGGAAGGGCGGGTGAGTTCACTGTTACGCTGGTGGCGAGCGGCAGTTCAGGATCGAAGCAGGGAAGCAGGACGATCACCGTGACTGCGGTGTCTGTGCTGACCGTGTCCTTTACCTATGCCCCGTCCTATCCGACGGCCGGCCAATCGGTACAGTTCACGGACACGTCGTCCGGGTCTCCGTCCTCCTGGCTGTGGAATTTTGGCGACGGGACGACGAGCACGTTGCAGAATCCCAGCCACACCTATACAACGGCGGGCTCCAAGACCGTGACCTTGACCG
>Ga0209253_10000057_pt1 | contig 72284 bp, 62 predicted proteins | sample FrelakmetBRP12BR_FD_187145 | JGI IMG/M metagenome (GOLD analysis project Ga0209253, IMG submission 187145) | Freshwater lake sediment microbial communities from the University of Notre Dame, USA, for methane emissions studies - BRP12 BR (SPAdes)... | ecosystem: Environmental > Aquatic >...
ATGTCACCAGTCCTTCTGGGGAAACGGCTGGGAGACCTTACCCTGCTTTCCTCATTATAGCAAAGGGGAATATAACATACGCACGGCTGGGGGGCCCCGCGACCACCGGAGCGTTTAATGTCTCCGGAGCTTCTGGTTGCGCAATCAACACAATGGTCCGCGAGGATGTCGGGGGGTAAGCCGTGGCAGGACCCTATTTCAAACCAAAATGATCCCTGAAATGAAGATGATATCTGCTCTTCCGTTTTTCTTGCTTTGCCGGCTTATCTTCTATAAAATAAGGCTGCAAATAATGGCCGTTGATTGACCCAACCGATGTCAAACGTTCTCTCGCAAAAACTCGGACGGCGCAAGGCGAAAAAGGGCCCGCCACCTGAACCCGAGGCCCGCCTCGATCTGCTCTCAAAACAGCTGGTCGCGGCGGAGGCCCGTTTCTTCAACATCATCGGAAAAAATGACGACTCCATCCTCATCGTGGACAAGAAGGGGTTCGTGAAGTTTGCCAACCCCGCCGCCGCCGGACTTTTTGGCCGCTCGGAGAAAGACTTTCTGGGCAAGCCGTTCGGGTTTCCCCTCTCCCATGGAAAGACCACAGAGATCGATGTCCCCTCGGAGAATGGGCCGTTAAGAACAGGAGAAATGCACGTCGTCGACATCGAGTGGCAAAATGCCCCGGCCTATCTCGTGACGGTGCGGGACATCACCGAGCGCAAACAGGCTGAACAGCTGAAAACGGAGATCGAAAGGCATATTCGCCTGGAAAAGCTCAAGGACGACCTCATCAACACGGTTTCGCACGAGCTCAGGACGCCTCTTTCCATTACCAAAGAGGCCATCAGTCTTATCCTGGAAAAAGTCCCGGGTGAGATCAACGACCAGCAGACCGAGATTTTGGGGATTGCCAAGAATAATATTGAACGTCTGGCCCGCATCATCAACGAGCTCCTCGACATCTCCAAGATCGAAGCCGGCAAGGTGGAATTCAAGAAAGAGGAACTGGACCTCGGCAACGTCCTCAGGATGATCGCTCTCGCGTTCGAGGCCAAAGCCAGGGACAAAGGACTCGAATTGAGGATGGCCCTCCCGGACAAGCCACTCCTGGCCTATGGTGACGAAGACAAACTCAACCAGATCTTCACCAACCTCGTGGACAACGCTCTCAAGTTCACGCCGCAGGGGTCCATCGCGATCGCGGCCGAAGAAAATGAAACGGCGATCAGTTGCAGCGTCCGGGACTCGGGAATCGGGATCGCCAAAGACGACCTGCCGAGGATCTTCGACAAATTCACCCAGTTCGGCCGCAAGGACGGCCCTGGCGAAAAAGGAACAGGTCTCGGCCTTTCTATCGTCAAAGGCCTTGTCGAAGTGCATCGCGGGGAAATCCGCGTTGAGAGCGAAGTCGGCCGAGGGACAACCGTCATCGTCTCCTTTCCGAAGTTGACCTTCGAGGAACGACTCAATGAATACCTGTCCAGCATGATCCAGGAGGCCGCCGAAAAGAAAAGTTACTTTTCTGTGATTATCTTCAGCGTTCGGAAATTCGAGGAAATCAGCCAGGCCCTTGGGAGGAGGATGGACATCTCCTTGAAAGAGATGGAAGATGTTCTCAAGAAGTCCTTGCGCCGGAGAGCAGATACGGTGATGTACAACAGAGGCAATTATTACCTCATCCTCCCGGAGACAAAAAAAAAGGACGCGCCTTTTGTCCTGGGCAGGATGAGGGAACATCTCGACCAATATCTCTCGAAAACCGATTTCCTGAGTGGCAAAATCGAGCTTGAGACAAGGATCCTGTCCTACCCGGAGGAAGCTGTGGAGCTGGGCAAATGGCTCAGCCAATAAGAGGGGCTGAAAATGTCTAAAATCCTGGTTATTGAAGACGAGCCGGATCAGAACAAATTGATCAAACTCCGCCTTGAGGCCAGGGGGTATCTCGTCATCTCTGTAGGCAAGGCCAAAGAAGGCATTGACCTTGCTAAAAAAGAAAGACCAGACCTGATCCTCATGGACATGATCTTGCCGGATATGCATGGACTCGATGCCACGATCAAGCTCAAAAGAAGTCCAGAGACGGGAAACATACCGATTATCGCCCTCTCAGCCGTGGGATCGCCCGATTTCATGAAGGCCTGCCTTCAGGAGGGAATCCTCGCCTACATCAGGAAACCGTACGACCCCCGGGAGCTCTTTAAGACCATCGAAAAATATGTCCCGGCCGCTCCCAAAGAGGCAAAAGCTAAGTCCAAGCAGGCCGTTCCGACTCCGCCGAGCTATCAGGGCAAGCTGGAGGAAATCGAAAAGGAATTCAAGAAGAAGCCAGAAAAGACGGTCAAAAGGAAGGAAAGTGTCGACGAGATCCTCAAAGGGGCCCTGGCCGACTTCAAGATCCCCCTGGATAAGAAACAATCGCCGCTGGCTGCCCCCGAGAAAAGGTCAGCCCGCCCCAAAGATCGGCCCAAAAGCATCCTGCTTATCGATGATGACACGACTTTCGCCAAGATTATTGCGCCTTGTCTTATAGAGCACGGCTACGACATTATGATTGCCCTGGATGGGGTGAGCGGACTGAAACAGGCCTTCCAGCAGAAGCCTGATTTAATTCTTCTGAACTTGATCCTGCCCGGGAGCGGCGGGGAAGCCGTCCTGGCTAACCTGCGAAAAGCTCCCGATACCGAGCATCTTCCCGTCTTCATCATGTCAGGCCTTTTATCCCCCAGAAAGCTCGAGGAAAAAGCCCGCGAAATCGGAGCGCAGGGGTTCATTTCCAAGCCCGTCGAGCCCGAAGACCTGCTGTATATCATCGATTCCGTCATCGGCTCCTAAATCGGTCCCGGAGGCCCGAGAACCGACTAAATAGAGAAGAGCTTGTCGAGCCGCTTCGTTTAAGCTAAGATTGGCCTAAAGGGAAAATAGGAGCCCATGGAAAAAAAGCGCATCTTGATCGTCGATGACGAGGCGGACTTCGTTAAGATGCTCCGGGCCCGGCTTCAGATCGAGGGATATGAGGTCCTTGTCGCCGAAGACGGGACCAAGGGCCTTCAGACTGCCCGCAAAGAAAGGCCAGACCTGATCATCCTGGATATCATGATGCCTGGAATGGATGGCCATGTGGTCTGTGATTTGCTCAAGAAATCGAGCTTGACCTGGTCCATTCCGATCATCTATCTGACGGCGAAAACAAGCCAGGCCGATGAGGTCCTGGCCCTGGAAAAAGGGGCCAAGTATTTCCTGACCAAACCGTACAATCCGCCAATGCTCCTCGAGATGGTCAAGAGCGCGATCATGGATGCAAACCAGGTCCCCAAAAAACAGGGCCGAATTCTCGTCATCGATAAAGACCTCGGTTTTACGGACGAGGTGGGAGCCAAGCTTAAGCAGGCAGGATTCGAAGTCATATCCGCTTTCGCGGCAGAACAAGGGCTCCGGGAGGCCAGGGAGAATTCGCCCGATATCATTCTGCTGGACTTCCTGACATCCCATGAGGATTCCCATGCCACCGTCAAAATCCTCAGCGGCGATGAAATCCTTCAAAATATTCCTCTGTTTGTTCTAGCCCCTGAAGCCATCATGGCCAAGGTGGACAAAAACCTGCCTAACCTCGAAAAATTTATCACCAAGCCTGTGAACTATGCCCTGCTCTTGGACACGCTCCACAGAACTCTGGAGATAAGGAAGGAGTAAGCTCGGCGGGCTCAAAAACGGCGGCAGACTATTCGCCGCTCAGAACGGCCATCGCTTTATCGATATCCGAGACATCCAGGATGATTGAGGGGACGCCTCCCTTCCTGCTCAGGGCGCCGTAACAATAATCGATGTTGATTCCTTTGTTTCCAAGCGCGGTCGTCACGTCAGCTAAGGCGCCCGGCCTGTTTTCCAGGTCGATTTTGAGGACATCGCGCGTCTCCGTCGTGTAATTCAGCTTATTGAGGAGCTTCACCGCCTTGCTGAGGTTCTTGACATAGACCTTGGCCGTATCGTGGAAAACGCCAATCGCCTCAATGTTGATTTCGTGCTCGGCCAGGTGGCTGCATAATTCGCCCAAGGTGGAAGGCCGATTTTCCAGGACGACAAAAATTTCGGTGATTCTTTCCATTATTCCCCCGTCTTATTAAGTTTGGCCATGATATGCCTTAGGGCTGAAGCCCTGAGTGTTCTCAAGCGTCGTCTCATAATGCAGATTGGAATGTTCGGAAAAATCTCTTCATCTCTTCCTGATATTGAGAGGCCAGGGCGACTTCCTTCGCCCGGCTCCGATAATTGTCGGGAGGGCCGCCCGTGTATTCCTCCTTAAACCAGCGAATTGTTTTCCTCAGCCAGGTTTCGAAAGGAGTTGAGGAGAAATCGAGGTCCCGGCGCGCCTTTTCGGTGGAAAGAATAAACGGCCTCCTCATGGAGAAAGGAGAGAACGATGTCCCCAGGCCTGACTCATCCAGCACCCAAGAAGGGACATCGACGAAGTCAGGATTTTGGCCCAAGATCCGGGCCGCAGCCTGCATAAACCTCCTCAGGGTTAGGATCTCCTGCTGGGCCAGGTTATAGGCCTGACCGTGCGCTTTGTTGTTCAGAAGGTTGCTGCAAACGGCTCGGGCGATATCATCCTGGTAGATATGAGTAAAAGCGTTCAGCCCGCCGTCGGGCAGGACAACGGGCTTCCCGTCTTCGAGGCGCAAGAAATAGGAGTAGGCCCTCAAGGTGTAGTCTCGCTCCCCCATGACAATCGGGAGGCGCAGTATGGTCACCGGAAAGCGGTATTTTTCGCAGGCTTCGCGAAGAACCTCCTCGCACTTTCGTTTATGATAGCCGTAGAGCCACCACTCCTCATTTTTTGTCGGCCGGGGAACAATCTCCCGGTCAAAGTCTTCTTCATGGAGGGGACAGGGAAAATCTTTGGTGACGACGTAGACAGAGCCAGTGCTGATGTGGAAAAAATGGCCGGCCTTGCCGCTAAATGCCTCCACAGCAGACCGGCTGTCTTCAGCCACAAAGGCAATCATGTCCACGACGGCATCAAACTTTTCCTTTTCGAGCTTCTGGCGGAAATCCCGGCGGTCGTTCCTGTCGCCCTTGATGCGCCGGACCCGGTCTCCCAGGTCGTCGGGTGTCCGCCCACGGTTGAAGAGCGTCACGTCATGGCCCTCGGCCAGGAGCCTTTTGACGATACGATAGCCGAAAAAGCGTGTTCCGCCGATGACCAGTATTCTCATACTGCTCTAAGAAATGCTCAGCCCCTTTTTGTTGTCATGAACAGAAAATTTATAATAGCACACTAGGCGCGCTTTGTCCACCCGCATCATTTCAATGTAAGCAGCTCCGTTTCCGTGATCATTTTGTTCTGGAATAGGGGCCTGCCACGGCTTCCCCCCGACATCCTCGCGGACCATTCTATTGATCACGCAAACAGAAATTCTGGGGGCATCAAACGCTCCGGTGGTCGGGGGGCCCCCCAGCCGTGGCACCCTCTCTGGACCACCGCCTCAATATCACGGAAACGGAGCTGCTTACCATCTCAATCAAAAATCTTTCCCGGGTTCAGAATGCGATGCGGGTCGAAGAGCCGTTTGATGCCCTTCATCAGCTCTACCTGAACCTCGTCCAGGGTCAAAGAAAGGAAGGGTTTCTTGACGACTCCGATCCCGTGCTCTCCCGAGATCACTCCTCCCCGCTCCTTGCCATCGGCATAAAGCTCTTCTCGAATCCTATCGACCTTGGCCCGCCACTCCTCTTCGGGAAGAGCAATCATTTTCCGCTCGGAATAACGGGCCCTCATAATGTGCGTATGGACATTCCCGTCGGCTGCGTGCCCGAACGTGGGCAGCCAGATGGCGTATTTCTCTGAAACCTCGCGGACCCGCCGGACATGCCCGGGAATCTCCGCCCGGGGGATGGAGATGTCCAGGATCTCGACGGTGTGGGATTTTATGGCCTCATAAATTTTGCTCCGGATCTCTAGAACTGTCTCCTGCTTCTTAGGCGTGTCGGCGATAAAAACATCGCTGCCTCCCTTTTCCAGGCACACTTCAGCCACGGCCTGGGAGAGCCTGTCCATTTCTTCCTCGCTCGAAGCGTCGAGAACAACAAGAAGAAACGTCCTGCCCTCCGAGCAGGGCCAGCGCTTGTCAAGATAATCCTCGGTGATGCGGATCAATTCTTCTTCGATGAACTCCACGGCCATGGGCATGATTTTTCTGCTCAGCAGAAGAGGGACCGACTCGATGGCGCTCTCCAGGTTGCCAAACGGTATGACCAAGGACCGGGTCAGCTGAGCCGCGGGAAGGAGCTGGATAATGGCCTTTGTGATCACGCCCAGGGTTCCCTCTGAACCGATCATGAGATGAAGAAGGTTGTAGCCCGTGCTGCTCTTCATGAGCTTCCCACCCAGCCGGATGATTTTTCCTTGGGGGATAACGACCTCAAGCCCTCTCACATAGTTCCGGATGACGCCGTACTTGACGGCGCGGCTGCCGCCCGCGTTCGTGGCAATGAGCCCTCCCATCATGGCGCTCTCCTCTCCCGGATGAGGAGGAAAAGAAAGGCCGGCCTCCTCCACAGCTTGAGCAAACTCCATCAGGGTCAGCCCGGGCTCGACCACCGCCATCTGATTCTCGCGGTCGATCTCGACCAGCCTATTCATCTTTTCCAAAGACAGGACGATGCCTCCAAATAGAGGCACGCACCCGCCGCAGAGGCCGGTCGCTCCCCCCCGAGGTGTGACCGGGATTCGTTCCTCATTGGCGAGCTTAAGCACAGCGGCCACCTCTTCGGTCCTTTGAGGCTTGACCACGACCTCCGGAGTTTTCCTGATATCATGCAGAGAAAATTCGTCGTGGCTGTAGTCGGCCATCTTCTCGGGGTCGGAAACCAAGCTCTCGGGACCGACGAGATTTTCAAGTCGCCGGAGAATTCTTTGGTCGACTTTTTTATACATGTCTCCTCACGAAACCTATAATCCAACGCAATCTTTATGTCAAACTCATTCCCGTCCAGTTGCCGGGCGGAGCTGGCGGGGGAAAAAAAGCACGATTTGAGGCTTGCCCTGATATTCCTCGAGCAATCCCGTAACAATAAGAACACGGCCGACAGAGTTCTTTATCGCAGGGAAGGCGGCTGCCCGGTTCCGCGGAATCAAGGCTTCGAATTCCCCGGCTCCGGAGGAAAGATAGATAAACGACCGTCCTTCTTCCGCGGACAAGCACTTGAACCGGACCGAAATATATTCTCCAAGGCGCGACCGCGCCATCGCTGAAGAGATTGTCTCCGGTTCTTCTTTCCGCCAGAGTCCCCTTTTTTTCCCGCGGGCTTCCTGCTGGGCTTCCCGGAAAAGGTCTTGGATATCGCTCCGAAAGGGAAAAGCCAGGAAAGCATAGGCAAAACCTTCTCTGATGATGAATTCATTGAAAAGCTTTTCCTGATCCGTCCAGACATAAGCCAGAGTCCTTCCGTATTTGTCCACCCGGGTCTGGTCATAAGTCAAACGGACCTCGTGGCGATAAAGATAAAAAAAAGAGAACCTCCTGGCCAGGAGGGCCCAAAAAGCCACGTCCTCTCTCGGGTCATCTATCTCCGGAGTGTCCACGCCAAGAAGCCTGATCCGTTTGGAAGAGCCGTCAAAAAATTGAACCTGGATCGTATCTCCGTCATAAACCACGACCACGGTGCCCGTGTCGTACTGGGGGGGCGTTTCGGACACAGGAGCGGCGGAAGCGCTGATGATCCGAAAAGAGCAAAAAAACAAGGGCACAAGGAAAAATCGGCATTTCAAAGAAGAATTCCCTCAGGCCTCGATGAGCTCTTTGATGGCTTTGAAGATATAAGACGCGCTGATCCCGTACATCTCCATGAGCTCGGCGGGTTTCCCCGACCGAGGAAGGCTGGTGACGCAAAGATGGACGATCTTGGCGCTCCCGTCCAAAGCCAGAGCGACCGCTTCCCCCAGCCCGCCGCTCGGGAAATGGTCTTCGACAACGATCACCTTGCCGCCCGTCTCAGCGACTTCTCTCCTGATCGTCTCACAGTCCAACGGCTGGACGGAATAGGCGTCGATCACCCGGATTCCGAGGCCCTCTTTTTTCAATTCGTCATAAGCCTTGAGCGCCTCGAACACCGTGATGCCCGCGGCAATGACCGCGGCGACGTCCTTTTCCCCCTTCCGCAGGACTTTGGACCCACCGACGGGAAAGCTCTCCTCCCGAGAATACAGAAGCGGCGTCGCCGGCCGTGTCGTCCGCAGATAGGCCAGGCCTTCCCGGCGAAGCATGGACTCCAGACATCCTTCCGTCGAAAAAGCGTCACAAGGATAGAGGACAACGCAACCGGGAATGGGCCTGAAGATGGCCATATCCTCGAGACCCATCTGCGAAGGACCGTCTTCCCCGATGCTTACGCCGACATGGGATCCGCAGAATTTGATGTTGGAGAAAGAATATCCCGACATCCGGATCTGGTCGTGGGCCCGGCTGAGGAAAGCGGCAAATGTGGCGATAAAGGGGATAAACCCCTTGGCCGACAGTCCGATGCCCATCCCCACCATGTTTTGTTCGGCAATATATGTCTGGAAAGACCTTTCAGGAAAGGTCTCAAAGAATTTCTCCGCATAGGTCGAGTTCTTGACGTCCCCGTCAAGAGCCACGACCCACTCATTGACCTCGCCGATCCTCTGGAGCGCCATCCCGTATGCCAGGCGTGTCGCCGTCTTGTCGGTGTACTGGAACCTATCAAAATCGACCGCCCTCTTCCAGAGCGGCCGCTGCGCCGTCCGGGGCCTGCGGACATACTTGCGCGAATCGACCTCCGGCATAGAACCGATCTCTTGGAGGGCGTGCCGCAGTTCCTCCTCTTTCAACGGCTTGCCGTGCCAGCCGTTCTTGTCCTCGATAAACGAAACGCCCTTGCCCTTGATTGTCTTAGCCAGGAGAACGGCGGGGCCCTTGGCCTTCCTGGCCTTCTCGAGGACCTCGAGGATAGCGCTGATATTGTGGCCATCCACCTTATAAACTTCCCATCCAAACGCCTTGAACTTGCGCTCATAGGCCTTAAGGTCATGGCCGTGCATGGTCGCTTCGGACTGACCCAGCCTGTTGACATCCGCGATGGCGATCAGATTGTTGAGCCGGAGAAAGACCGCCGAGTTCGCCGCTTCCCAGACGGATCCTTCGGCGCACTCGCCGTCACCCATCATGACGAATGTCCGGCCGGGCGATTTTCCGATCTTCTGCCCGAGGGCGATGCCGACGCCGACAGACAAGCCCTGACCTAAAGACCCCGTGGCTGCTTTGACCCAGGATATTCGCGGTGTGGGATGGCCTTCGAGGTCAGAGGTCAGCCGGCGCAGGCTCATTAGGTTTTCGAGAGGGAGGATGCCGGCCTCCGCATAAGCTGCCCAGAGGATAGGCGCAGCATGGCCTTTGGAAAGGACGAATTCATCATTGCCCCAATCGTGGGGATCACGGATGTTGTATCTCATTTCGCTGAAAAAAAGGCAGGCGGTCAGATCGGCCATGGACAGGCACGTGGTCGGATGCCCGGAGCCGGCTGCAGTCGTCATTTGCAGAGAATGGATGCGCAATCTTGTGGCGATTTTTTTTAAGGCCTCTCTTTTATTCATTGGGTCTCGCTCCCTTTTTGAGGTCGAACCTGTTTTCAAAAAGGAATCATTATAATATCTTCAGAGCTTCTCAACAATAATCTTTTTGCGGGCCTGAAGGAGGGGTAGCCTCCGAGGGCGAGGATGGCGTCTCAAATTCACCCCGGAAATCATCGCCGCAGGTTATTGACCGAGCGCCACAAAAACTATATTCATAGTTCTGAAGTATCAAAGAAGACATATGTCTGAAAACAGAACAGACAGAAGGAATGACTTGTTTTCTCAGGCCAGCCAGATCCTTGACGTCCTTCGCGAGATCGAGCTGGCGGTGGCAGAGCTTTATCGCCGCTTCTCTCTTTTTTTCCCGCACGACCGGGTCTTCTGGCAGGACTTGTCGGCGGACGAGGGGAATCACGCCGCCATGGCGACGGAACTCAAGACCACCCTTCTTAAAAATGGAGCACATTTTGAGGTCGGGAAAATCAACCTTTTTGTCCTGACCACATTCCGCAAAGGAATTGAGGGCAATATCAGCCGCCTCCAGAGAGGGGAGATCGGCCGGAGGAACGCCCTTTTTATCGCTCGAGACCATGAAAAGACCCTGATCGAGCACAGCTTTTACAGCGCCATCAGGAGCGAAAACAAAGACTACCAGCAGATCCAGAAAAGGATCGAAATCGAAACGGAAAACCATTTCCAGAAGCTCGAAAATTACATCCAGACGCTCTTTCCGTAATGGTTTTCATTTTTTTCCCCAGGTTGAAAATCAGGATGACCAGGTCCGCGGAAAAAAGAGTTTTTCGTAGAGCGCCAGGGCATAGAGGTCTGTCATCCCGGCGATAAAATCTGCGGCTCTCCTCTCCAGCGAATCGCCCTTCGGATAAAGCTTGACATAGGGGTCGGGGTTGCGGAGCACATAGTTATAGAGGTCGGAGAGAATCTTTTCGGCCTTGTCGATCTCCTCCGCGGCATGGGGACTGCAATAAACGTTCCTGTAAAGAAATTCCCTCAATTCGACAACAGCGCTCAAGACCTTGTCGCTCAAGGCGATCCTCTCCAGGTCGGCGCTCAGACTGGCTCTGACGACATCCTCAACCATGCGGTCGATGCGCGCGGCCGGCCATTTCCCCAAAGCCTTCACTAAATGAGGGGGAATATCGTCCTCTTTAATGATCCCAGCACGGAGGGCGTCATCGATATCATGATTGACGTAGGCAATGATATCCGAGACCCTCACGACCTGCCCTTCCAAGGTCTTGGGCATGTCTTTGAAATTGTCTTCCAAAATCTGTCCCCTGCCCTTAGAATGCTTCTGAATGCCTTCTCTCACTTCGTAAGTGAGGTTCAGACCCTTGCCCTCGTACTCCAATTTTTCCACGACGCGGAGGCTCTGCTCATAATGGCTAAACCCGTCCGGGAGCAGCTTGTCCAGGGTTTCCTCCCCGGCGTGTCCAAATGGCGTGTGGCCGAGGTCGTGACCGAGAGCGATCGCCTCGGTCAGATCCTCGTTGAGGCGCAGGGCCTTGGCGATCGTCCGTCCGATCTGGGAGACCTCCAGGGTGTGGGTCAACCGCGTTCGGAAGTGGTCGCCGAAGGGAGCCAGAAAGACCTGAGTTTTGTGCTTTAATCTGCGGAAAGACTTGGAGTGGATGATCCTGTCGCGGTCTCTCTGAAAGGCTGTTCTCAGGCTGTGCGGATTCTCGGCCCGGGCTCTCCCCCTGGAGTTGGCGCTTAGGATGGCCTTGGGTGAAAGGGTCGCTTTTTCGATTTCTTCGAGCTTCTCGCGTATGTTCATGGCGCGGCGGGAAAACATTATAGCACACGGCTGCGTTTTCTTGCATTCATGTTTTGTGCCGTAAGCAGCTCCGTTTCCGCGATCATTTTGTTTTGGCATAGGGGCCTGCCACGGCTTCCCCCCCCGACATCCTCGCTGCCCATTCTGTTGATCCCGCAAACAGAAATTCCGGAGGCATCAAACGCTCCGGTAGTCGGGGGGCCCCCCAGCCGTGTCACCCTCTCCAGACCTCCGCCTCAGTATCACGGAAACGGAGCTGCTTACGATTTGACACTTCTGTCTGCCTCTTAGTATTATTCCTATAAAACAAAAACCCCTGAGCTGAATATGCTTAAAGATTCTCCCCTGGGCTCCGTCAAAGCTGCATTTGGATGCGGTATCATTATAATCTCAAATATCATTATGATTGAAAAAGATTAATCCATGATCCAAGAGAACGTTCGGATTCTACTCGCAGAGCTTCCCGAATATGTCGCGCTTGTGGCAGCGGCTAAGTCCCGCACTCCCGAAGAAATCCTGGAGGCCATCGCGGCCGGAGTGAGGATCATCGGCGAGAACTACATTCAAGAGGCCCAGGCGGCCTACGCCGTCATCGGCCGGCGCGTGAAATGGCATTTTATCGGCCATCTCCAAAAAAACAAGGTCAAGAAAGCCGTGGAGATGTTTGACCTGATCGAGACTGTAGACTCGCTCGAGACGGCCGGAGAAATCGATAGACGCTGCGGCGAGCGGGGAAAATCCCTGCCCGTCCTGATCGAGGTCAATAGCGGCCGGGAGCCGCAAAAATTCGGCCTCCTGCCTGAAAACGTGCCTGCCCTGGTCAAGAAAATGGGCCGATTTCGGCATATCACAGTGGAAGGATTGATGACCATGGGCCCGGAGTCGGGCGACCCGGAGGATGCCCGTCCATATTTTCGCGAAACCAAGAAGGTCTTTGATCAGATCAAAGCTCTGGATCTTAAGGGAGTTTCGGTGAACTGGCTCTCGATGGGCATGTCCCACTCTTACCGGGTGGCCATAGAGGAAGGAGCCAACATGGTCAGAATCGGGACCAGGATATTCGGTCCAAGGATGGTGAAAAAATGAAAATCCAAAAAATCGACATTTTCTATTTTGACATCCCTCTCCGGGAGCCGTTCAAGATCTCGATCGGGACGATGCGGGGGGCAAATAATGTGCTTGTGAAGATCTTCACCGATTCGGGACTTTTCGGCCTCGGCGAGGCCTGTCCTTTTCCTCCTATCACCGGAGAAACACAGGAAACAAATATTGCTGCCGCCAGAAGCCTGAGGGACCTGCTCATCGGAAAAGACCCGCTGGCAGTGGGGCAATTTGTCCGCGAGGCCGGGAGCTTTCTCAGGTCCAATCCGAGCATCGTTGGAGCCTTTGACATGGCCCTCTATGACATCCTCGGAAAGGCTTCCTCCCTGCCCCTTTTCCGCCTTCTTGGCGGCGCCGACAGGCCGCTCGAGACGGATATCACAGCCGACCTTGACTCCCCCAAAAAAATGGCGGCAAAGGCGAAGCGGTTTGTCGCCGCGGGCTACAAGAAGATCAAGATAAAGGTGGGCCAGGATCCTGACCTGGACGTGGCCCGGCTCGAGGCGATCAGGGACTCCATCGGCTACGGCAAAGAAATCAGCATCGATGCCAATCAAGGATGGACGGTTCCTCAGGCCGTTTCCGCCCTGAAGAGGATGGAAAAGTATAAGATCCAGTACGTGGAGCAGCCGGTCGTCGCCTGGGACTTGACCGGGCTGCGGGCTGTCCGCCAGCAGAGCCCGATTCCTGTCATGGCCGATGAGGCCCTCTTCTCGCCCCACGATGCCGTCCGGCTCGTCAGAGAAGACGCCTGCGATTATTTCAACATCAAGCTGATGAAATCCGGTGGAATATCGAATGCCCTCAAAATCGCTCACGTCGGAGAAAGCGCCAATATCCGGGCCATGGTCGGGTGCATGCTGGAAACACGGCTCGCCCTGACCGCGGCGGCGCATCTCATGGCCGCGCAAAACAACATCATCTTTGCCGACCTCGACGGGAATGCGTCCCACACGCTGGACCCCGTCAGGGGCGGGATGATTGTCAGGGGCGGGGCAATCACGCTTCCGCAAGAGCCCGGGCTTGGCCTGGATATCGACCCGGCCTTCCTGAAAAAGCTGCCCAAAGTGTGAACCGTGTCCAAAAAAACAAAAGATAGCCTGAACGGAATGGAGAGCCCCCCGGGAGCAGAAACGATCATCGGAGGCAAGCGGCGTCTTTATTTCGCCGGAACAAGCTATTTCGGGCTGCACGGCCATGCGGAATTGATCCGGGCCGGAGTTGAAGCCTTTCAAAAATATGGCACACACAGCGCCACGTCGCGAGCCGGGTTCGGGAACAACCCCGTTCTGCTCGAGGTGGAGGAACGGCTCAAGGAATTTTTTGGGGAGCCTGATGCGGCCTATTTTGGCTCAGGATACCTGAGCAGCCTGGTCCTGGCCCAAAGCCTGACCGAAAAGTATGATGCCATTTTTGTTGACGAGGCAGCCCATTTCTGTATCGCAGACTCAGTTCATTCCCTGGGAAAGCCCGTTTACAGCTTCCGCCACCGGGACGCTGGGGACCTCGGAAGGAAACTCAAGACAAGACTCAAGCCCCGTCAAAGACCTTTCCTTTTGACCGACGGGGTTTTCCCGACCTATGGGTATATCGCGCCAGTGCCTGATTACCTGGACGTCCTCACGCCTTACAAGGGCCTGATCGGCCTGGATGATGCCCACGGCGTGGGAGTCTTGGGACCAAACGGTCGAGGGACGTACGAACATTTCGGGGTGTCGGCAGAAAGCCTGCACTTGGCCGGGACGTTGAGCAAGGCCTTTGGCGGGCACGGCGGGTTCGTTGTCGGAGGGAAAAAATTGATCGCCAGAGCCAGAAGCACAGCCGGGGCCTATATCGGGTCGACTCCGACCCCAATACCGATCGCGGCGGCCGCGGCCAAAGGCATCGAAATCCTAAGAGATCATCCCGAAATGAGGGATCGGCTGAGGAAGAATGTCAGCCTGGTGAAAGCAGGGATGAAAAAATTGGGAGTGTCTATGAACGATACTCCTGTGCCGATTGTGGCCTGGTCGATGGGGTCGGCCGAAAAAATGAAGAAAGTCCAGAGGTCGCTGTTGAGCCGTGGCATCGCCATCGCCTATCTCAAGTATATCGGCGCGCCGACGGAAGGCGTGCTCAGGGTGTCGGTTTTTTCGACTCACACTGTCGAACACATCAACAGACTCTTGGAAGAGCTGGCAAGAGTGCTCTGAAACATAAGAACAAATAAGGCCGGAACTGCGTATATACTTAGGGAACGGTCATCCCGCCGGCATGATCCATCCCCAAGTTTAACGCCATTGAGGAGGGAATTCATGAACTTGAGAAGATCCTGTTTCTTCATGCTCAGCGGAATTCTTGTCGCCAGCTTTTTGTCAGGCGCCCCGCCTGCCCAAGAACAGGAAGGGGAACACCGCCAGGTTTCCAAAGAACGAATCTTCGAGTTCAATAGACTCGATGTCGTCGTGGACGACTTCAAAGCCCAGGGGTTCATCCTGGACATCGGCGGCGGCGGAGAGGGCGTCATCGGACAACTGAAGGGGGCCCAGGTGATCGCGATCGACCTCAGCAAAAGAGAGCTCGAGGACGCTCCTCCAGGTCCAGCCCTAAAGATTGTCATGGACGCGCGGGACCTCAAGTTCCTCGACGGGACCTTTAATACGGCCACGGTCTTCTTCACCTTTATGTATATCCAGAGTGGCGATCATGAAAAAGTCTTCCGCGAACTCTACAGGGCTATTTCCCCGGGCGGGCGCCTCCTGATATGGGACGTCATATTTCCAACAAGAACAGACCCGAAAAAGGACGTCGCCATATTTCCCCTGAGAATCCAATTGCCGGGAAAAACCATCGGGACGGGCTATGGCGTGTCCTGGCCGCCGCAGGGACAGGGCCTGCCGCATTATGCGGAACTTGCGGAACGCACGGGATTTAAAACCATCACCCAATCGGAGAAAAACGGCTGGTTCTTTCTCGAACTTCAAAAATAAGGCGGGTCGATCCGAGCGGGAGAAAGAAGACAAAATGAAGCGCCTTCATTGGAAAACATGGCTCCTTGTTCTTATTGTCGGCGTTATGATTTGCGGGCAGGCCCCGGCCCAATTTATCGATGATTTTAGCGGGCCCCTGAAGAAAGACCCGGCCGGCGCAACAGGCTGGGCATTCTTTGCGGGGGAAGGAAAGGCCACCATAGATTTCCGCCAAGGGGACGGTTACGCCTCCATCCTGGTCGATGCGACCAAGGACAAGCGGAACGTCTGGTGGGCCCTAATCAAACGGAAAGTCTCCGACGCTCTCGACCTCAGCCGCTTGAGGGAACCGGGCTACGAGCTCCGCATCCAAGCGCGCATCCGGGTGAGCGAGGCGCCCCGCCGGGTGAACCTTCACCTCAACACCCAAAAAACGACTGATTTCCACAGCCATCTCATGGAGTTCGACATCGCCGATTCAGAGAACTGGCACACTATCAGCATGACCACCCGCGATTTCGAGGCCGAGCCGGGAGACACCGTGAACGGCCAGCTCGCCCTCATGGATTGGGGGCTGGGAAGATATCAGGTAGATCTGGATGATTTTAGAGTTGATGTCGTGAATGCGGCGCTCGCCGGACCCGACCAGGGAGAACAGGTTCCGTACCATCCGCCCCTCCCCGACCCGAAGACGTTCGCGCATGTCGTCGCAGTAGCCGCGGATGGGATGGTCGACCTCGAGTATCCGGAGGTGAACTTCAACCAATGGTATGTTCAGGACGCCGGGAAAAAGACCCGCGTGCTGACGGCGGCCGGAACTCAGTTGATCATCCTGCGATGGGATCTCAGCTCGTTTGCCGGGAAAAAAGCGGCCGGCGGCGGCCTGCTGGAGGTCGCAACTCATTCAGTCGAGCGAACTGCAGACGACCTGCCCGATTTCGGGCTGATCAGAGTCGTCGAGATTCTGGGCGGTAACCCAAACTGGGAAAAGAAGTCAGTGACATTCAACAGCCTGTGCCGGGGACATCCTCCCGATCGCGTCCTGAACCCTCAGATGATCATCGATTGGCCTGTCACCGAAGGAAAGGCCGGCAAGACTTTCCTAACCATCTCAAGGCCGGTCCTGCAACGTTTGATCGATGGAAGGACGTTGGGAATAGCGATCAGACCGCTGGGAACGATAACCGCCTCTTTTTATTCAGCGGAAACCGAAGGCGGAAAATTCAGCGCCAAGCTGCTTTTTAACATCCAGGAATGAGGACCCGGGCAAACGCGAAAAAGCGGCTTTCTTAGAATTCCTCACTCTCGCCGCCGCTTCCTCCGCTGCCCTCTTCCCCTTTCGCGCTTTCCTCCTCCATGGCCTCCTCCATAGTCTGATCAAAATCCTCACCCATATCCTCGCTCATTTCTTGGCCCATCTTTTTCATCCAGCGGGCAATGCTCTTGGGATCCTTTTCATCCAGCCCGGATAGCTTGGAAGGGTCGGCCAAGTTTTCCATGCGGCTCTCTTCGGAGCGGGATACGGAGACCCGCGAGACAAGCTTCTCCAGGTTCGTGCTGCCGCATTTCCTGCATTTTGGTTCAAGCGCGGATTTAACGGAAAGGGTCACAAAGGTGGATTTTTTCCCGCAATCCCGGCAGCGGTACTCGTATATGGGCAAGGCCGGACTCCTAAATGAGAATATCCTCTTGCCAGCCAATCCTGACAAGCTCGATGCGGTCCGGGCTGCTGACTCCGAGATTGTGTCTTGTGTCCGCAAAGACGATGTGGTGCGCCGGCGGCTGCAGCGGACGCTCTTCTCCAAAAAACTGAAGCCGCTTGGCCTGCAAAACCCTGACTCCGGTCGCGTCAACAGCGACAGGATCCTGGCCGACAAGAATCCCTTTATAGGGCCAGACATATTCGGCGCTGAAGTGATGAGGGCCAATCCCATGGAAAAGAGGAGTCAGAAGGAGAAGGACATTCAGCCTGGTTTTGCCCCTGATAGAAGGAAGATTCCAGATCGTGGCCAGGTCTGCGCAAGCATCGGCGTGATAATCCCAAGGCCTGGGGACGAACATGATCATGTTCTTGATGCAGCCGCCCATTCCGGCCCAATGATGGGTGTGTGCCGGCCGGGCATTGATCAGGACGGTGGCATTCTGAAACACCCGGTCTCTGAGCACTCCCCTGTCATTGACCGCGATGCGCTCTTCGGGAATGCCGACATCCATGACCCGCCGTTTGAGCGACTGCTCCACGGCCGGGCCGGTCGGGAGATAATTCCAGACGTTGGTTTTAATGCCCACGGTGTCCGAAGGCTTGATGATCCTCCTCCAAGCGTCGGCCGGGGTTTTCTCGCCGAAAAGAGCCATAATCGCATCATCGAGCATCTTCTGGATGACCTCAGCATTTTGCTTCCCCGCAGAATCAAGCGCCTCTTTGTCGCGAACCAGGACAACCCTGACTTTGTCCGCAGGAGCTTTCTGGAAAACCCCTTCGAGGCTGGTGCCGGCGGCACCAACCAACGGGGCCATTGCGGCCATTCTTAAAAAATCGCGGCGCGTTAAGATCTTTTTCGCCATGCTGTCTCCTCTCCAGTCATAAAAATATTCTCACGACTCGATATCAATCAACAATTTTCTGCACGACCGAAGCGGCCATGTTTCTCGCTTGAGCAGCCCAAAGGGCGTTGAAAATAATTGCCAGATAATTGTCTTTATTTTTGACCGCGGTCCATTTTTTGTCCTCGGTCTGGACTAACCCCGTTTCCGCGGCATCGGGCATATACGCCTTGGCAAAGTTTTGAAGAGCAAGGACGGCCGCATTGGCGTCAGGATAGCGGACGATCAGAACTCGGACGCTGTCCGGCTTGTCTCCGGAAAAAGCGAGCACCGCTTCTGTTTTCTGACCGAGATGGAGGATGTTCTCGGTCGAGACGAAAAAATGATAGTTCAGAATCAAATGGCTGTGGAAATAGCGAACCTTCTTGAGGTCAAAGCCGTCCGGCACATAAGAAAGAAGGGCAGGCTTCTTTCCCTGCGCGGGGATGGCTACGGCAATCTCTTCGCCCAAACCCAAAAGAGCTGGCTTCGATGCGGCCGTCTCCGACTCGGCATAGAGGGAAACAAAATAGCGGTCCTTCCAAAAAGAGAGCAGCCCTCCTTTGTATACGGCGCCTTGTCCAATTTCGAAGGCTTCTCCTTCGAGGTCGTGAGTAAAGACGCCGAAGGCATCACTGGCGGTGCCCATGTCAAAGAAATCGGCGATCAGGTTGGGTTCTCCCTCTTTGAGATAGCGCCTGGCGACCAGGATCTCGAAATTGTAGGCCCGATAGACCTCCCCTGCTCCGTCGATATAATCAAAAACCGTCTCCGGATTATAGGACTCGTCTTTACCCTCGGCACGCCAGCCATTTATTTCGCGAGGCAAAAAACGGCTGAGGGTGTTCGCTTGCTCCGCATTGCTTGCCATAAGATTATGTCCGCCTCCTCCAAACAGGATTAAAGCCAAGCCAACAAAAATAATGAATGGCCTTGTTTCCCGGCGCATGGGAAGCCATTTTACCAGATTCGTTCCCTTTCGTCGAACCAATGTGGATAACGTAAGCATTTCTTTTTCTGTGATGTATGGATATCGGATTTGAAAAGGACTCCGCTCCCCGCTCCGATCGGCGGCTGGGGGGCCCCCCGCCCCCGAAGCGTTTGATGCCTCCGAAATTTCTATTTGCGTAATCAACAAAATGGACCGCGAGGATGGAGGGGGGATGCCGCGACAGGACCCGTTGGCGAGCCCTTGCGGCAGCCCTGCCTACTCGATGGCGGCTTTTTGCTGATTGATACGCCTGATCGTGTCCGGGTTGAATTTCGGCTTGCGGTCAAACGAGTAGAGCCCGTTCACTTCCTGTTCGATATCATAAAGCTGAGTATAGCAGAAGCCGGCGATCCTAGGGTTGAAGAGCAGCGCCTCGGTGAGACGCTTGTAACGTTCGAGAAATTCCTCTGCGGTTTTCGGCCTTTCGCCATAGCCCCAAGCTGTGTCGTCCTTCTGGTCGGGGTTCCACCAGATGCCGCCGTATTCGCTGACGTAATAGGGCTGTCCCTGATAAGGTCTGTTTAGCTCCCTCTCGCCGTTGACAAAAACAACGGGGGGCGCTTGGAGCAGGCCATCATACGCTGTTTTGAATTTCGCCGCATCCTGTTCATAGTTATGGGAATCGTAAACATCCGGAGAAGCAAAGTGATATCCTCCTGATGAATCAACGACCAGCCGGGTCGGGTCGAGGAGCTTGGTGAAATGGAAGATGTTCTCGATGCTTCCCGGGAAGGAAGGTTCCCATCGTTCGTTCAGCGGACACCAGCCGATGAGGGCGGGATGGTTGAAATCCCGTTCTACCGCTTCGCCCCATTGACGCGTTATGACAAGATAAGACTCAGGCCGGGAGAGGTCAAGTCCCCAGTCGGCAAATTCCCCCCAAACGACATACCCAAGCTTGTCGGCCCAATAGAGAAACCGGCGTTCAAAAACGCGCTGATGCAGCCGGGCGCCGTCAAATCCCAGTCCCTGGGAAATCTCGATATCATTCTTGAGCGCTTGGTCCGAGGGAGCTGTGTAAATGCCGTCAGGATAAAATCCCTGGTCGAGGACGGTGCGGAGGAAGAGCGGCCTGTTGTTGAGATAAATCTTGCTCCCCCTGGCCTCAATTTTTCTCAACCCAAAATAGCCGCTGATTTTGTCCTCCTCCCGGTTTTGGAGGAGGTAGGCGATCTCAAGCTCATAAAGCTGGGGCTGGCGGACACTCCAGAGCTTGGCATTTTTCAATTTGACCAAAAAAAAGACAGTCTTTTCTGCCGTTTTCTGGGCGGCGAATTCTTCCTTGCCTTGATCCCTGACGCGAAGGCGCAGCATCCCCCCCTTCGGGGCTTGATACAATTCGACAAAAATAAGCGCTTCTTCATTGTCGGCATCAGGATAGACCCGATACTTGGCGATAAAGTTGGGAGCCACAGGCTCAAGCCAGACCGTCTGCCAGATGCCAGTGGTCCTTCGATAGAGGCAGCTATAGGAATGCAAGCGCTGGCACTGTTTTCCGGCGGGCTGAAGACCGCTTCTGACATCATCATAGGCTTTGACCACGAGGAGGTTTTCGCCGGAACTCAAAAGGTCGGTCACATCAAAAGTGAAAGGCGTGTAGCCGCCCTCGTGTTCCCCGGCTTTTTTCCCGTTGATCCAGACCGTCGTCTTGTAGTCGACGGCTTCGAAATGAAGCAGGACTCTTTTCTGTTTCCAGCCCTCGGGCAGGACGAAAGTCCGTTTGTACCAGACCGCTTTCATGAAATCCTGGTTGCCGATTCCGGACAGCGGGCTTTCGGCCGCAAAGGGCACGAGAATTTTCTTGTCGAACCCTTCCCCCCGGACCAGATCTCTTGCTTCGCCGCTGTCGGAAAGGTCGAGGCCGAAATCCCACCAGCCGTTCAAGCAGAGCCAGTCCGACCTCACCATTTCCGGCCTGGGGTATTCGGGCCTGGGAATATCAGCGGAAAAAAGGGCTCTCTCCATTCCAAGAAGAACGGATAAAACAAGAACAAAAAAAAGTGCCGGTCTTCGAATGATCGATCTCATCACCGCTCCTCTCTCAAGGCATCGTCTCCTTTATCAAGACCTAGGTTCGTTTCTAACATCTATTATCAGAGGATGGCAGGCACCGCCTCAGTCTGTGCGACGCCCGCGGCGGAGTGCCCCGGCTCGAATGCGGGTGTGAACAAATTTGCCCAAGAAGCGGAGCGCTTCGTCCGCGCGCCTGAAGACGGGGACTCCGGCTTCTTCCAAAAGGTCCACCAGCGGCTGGTAGAGCGCTCCGGCATCGATATTGACAACAAAAGGCTTGCCGGATTTTTGGAAGATATCGGCCAGCCGGCGGCCGATGCTTTGGGGACTGCAGATATTCTCGCCGTGGGAATCTCCGGGAGCCAATGTCTGCAACGCCGCCGTCATCGGCACGGGTGAAACAACGGCGCAGTCCACGCCCTCATCGGCCAGCATTGCTTCGACACAACCGGCAAAGGCCACATCATCCGCCACGGGTGTAATATCCAGCGGGTTGCGAATATCCTGGAGCCGGTCGATGCCTAGGGGCTGGAGATATTTTGCCAGAGCGGATCTTGTTCGTTCCGAAAAAGAAGCCAGCTCCAGGGCCGGCCCATTTTTCAGGCTGTCCGCGAGGATCACGCATTCAAACCCGGCGTTGCTGATCAGCCCGACGCGCTTTCCGGCTGGGCTCTTGGCCGCCAGAGGCAACAGGTTTTTCAATCCGTTTTCAAACTCCGCCAGCGTCTCGGCCACAAAAACTCCTGCGCTTTTCAAGATCGCACGGCAAGCCGCATAGTCACCGGCAACAGAGGCGGTGTGGCTCGAGGTCGCCTGCTTGCCCTCAGGCGTCCTGCCACTCTTGTAGACGAGGACCATTTTCCCTTCAAGGACGGCCTCTTTGGCAGCCCTGGCCAGGGAAAGGCCGTCTCCCGGTTTAAATCCTTCGATATAGAGGGCGCAGAGAGAAAGATCCGGCCGGCTTTTGAAATAGTCCAGGTAATCAGAAGCCGTCAGGTCAATCTGGTTGCCGAGCGAAACGGCATAAAGAGGTTCAGCCTGAGGGATTTTGCTCATCCGTGAGGCCATGAACGCTCCGCTCTGGCTGATATAGGCCAGGCGGGGGTTTCTTTTCTTCGGCGGCGCCAGTTTGTACGCAGGGATGAAAGTCGTGTCATATCGTCCCGGCCCTGAATAGATTCCCATGCAGTTCCCGCCGTTGACCACGGGCGCAAGCTTCCCTTCCTTGCGGCTCTCCAGCAAGAGGCCTTGGATTTTCGCCTCCAGGGCTTCCGTCCCCTTTTTCTCTCCGATGCCTCCTGCGATGAGGATGACAGAGCGGGCCTTTTCTTCGGAGATCAATTGTTCTATCACCCCAACGCTCTGGTCGGCCGACAGCGTTAAAACAAAAAGGTCGACGGCCTCGGGCAGGTCGGCGACCGTCGGAACACAGAGGCAGCCCTCGATCTCCTGAATCCCCGGTTTGACGACATAGACACGATCCTTGAGAAATCCTTCTCTCAGGATGTTGTTCAAGATGAAGTGGCCGAGGTTCATTCTTTCAGAAACGCCGATGATGCCGATCGACTGGGGATGGAGAAGATGGTCGATGCGTTCATAGGGCCGCGTTTTGGCTTTCTCCCGGAGCTTCGAAAAGCGGCACATCCCGTCAAGGGGGAAAAGTTTTCCGGCACGAACCACAAGAGGATTGACCTCTGCTTCTTCGATAACATAGGGAGAGCTCTTGGCATAGGGAGAAAAAGACTTGGCCAGCCATCGAAAACGGTCATAGGCGTCGGCCAGAGCCTTCCCCGGGAGCGCCGCTTTTTGACCCCTGAAGCCTTTGGTCAGCTTGTCGTAGAAAGCCAGCGGCTCGAGCAAACGGATGATCTCATTTTTTCCCAGAAGATGGGCCGAGCCGATCCCGGCAGCCTGCTCCTCCTTGATCCTTTCGCTGACGTATTCGACATCGAGCCCGCCCAGGCCCATGGTGACGACCGGCCCGAACTCTCTGGAGCAGCGAATGCCCAGAAGCAGCTCCGAACCGAAGCCAACGTTGAGATAGGGCACTTTTTCCAGGACCAGAGTCCCCCGGATGTCCGGTTCTGTCTTTTGGAGGGAAGGCTTCTGTCCGCTGCCGAGTGTCTTGGTCCATTCGGCGTATCTTTTTGGAACCTCGGCCAGCATCCGTTTGATCGCCCGGTTGACCTCGGCCGCGTTGTTTTTGACGAAAACAACTCCCCCAACATCCGTTTTGTGGATAATGGATGGAGAGACGATCTTGAGGACGACCTGGCCGGACCCGAGGGCCGCGATTTTCCTGAGGTCAGCCTGCTCTCCTTTTTGAACAAAGAAAAAGCGCGGGACTTCGATCCCCAAGGCCCTAAGAAGTGCATAAACCTCATGCTCCAGGAGGAGATTTCTCTCGTCGGCTTCAGCCGCCTCGAAAATTCTTCTGATTTTTTGCCTGTCCGGGTTCATTTTTTACCCGCCAGCAATCCCGCTGCTTTACGGCCGAGCTCAAAGGCCTTCAGATTGGCCAGGACAATATTTTCTCCCCGGGGCTTGAAGAGGATTTCAATGAACTCAACAAGATTTTCCTTTTTTACCATGAGCAACCCGGACGCTGCGCCCAGCATGACCATGTTCTGCGTGCGGGAGGAACCCGCCTGTCTGGCCAGTTCTTCCGAATCGATGAGGAGGTGACGTCCCGCCTGAGAGATGGCGGACAGAATCTTTTCTGGGTCAGGATAATCCGGTATATTCACAAAGGGAGACCGGCTTGAAATCAGCGCGCCCTCGGGCCGGAGATAATCCAAATAGCGGAGGGTTTCAAGAGGCTCAACGCTCAGAATAAGGTCGGCTTCGCCCTTGGGAATAAGGTCGCTGAAAATACGCTCCTCGGAGAGCCGGAGATGCGATTGGACGGCTCCGCCGCGTTGCGACATCCCATGAACCTCCGCCTGTTTGACCATGAGGCCTTCTTTGAGAGCGGCGCTGTCGATGACAAAAGCGATCGAGAGGATGCCCTGCCCTCCGACACCGGCCAAAATGATATCCTGCTTCATCTATCCGCTCCTCCTCTTTTTCCTTGCCTCCACGAGGCATTCGCGCACGGCCACGATGACAGAAATCCCGTTATGATCGATCTCTTCTTGAATCACCCTGGCGTTCTTCTCCAGGTTCTTGGGCAACGGCTCGATCACCCGGATGTGCTCTTTGGGCACGCCGAGGCCTTCGATCATCCTGAGCAGGCTTTCTCCGGAAGCGTAGCTCGGCTGGCCCCCGGTCATGGCCACTGTGCTGTTGTCCAGGATGATCACGGTCATGTTTGTCTTGGCGGCTGCCGCCTCAAGCAAGGGCGTCAGCCCGGAATGTCCGAACGTCGAATCACCGATCACGGCCACAGAAGGAAAAATCCCCGCCTCGGCACCGCCCTTGGCCATGCTGACGCTCGCACCCATGCAGACGCAGGTCTGGACGGCTCTGTAGGGAGGAAAGGCCCCCAGGGTGTAGCAACCGATGTCGCTGAAAACGTTGGCGCCGGGGTAGTCTTGGAGAACTCTGTTCAGGGCATGAAAAGTATCGGCATGCGGACAGCCCTGGCAGAGCTGAGGGGGGCGGGCCGCGGGCTCGAATTCGGCGACCTTAAGCCGCTCGAGAGGTTTAAGCCCCAAAGCGGCTCGAACGATCTCCGGCGAAAGTTCTCCTTGCAGGGGAAGATGGCCGGTCAACTTTCCGTTGAGAATCTTTCCTGGCAGGCCGAATGTCCCGCGCAAGTTTTTTTCGATGAAGGGATAGCCCTCCTCGACGACGAGGACGGTATCCACATGCCGGACGAGCGTTTCCACAAGCTTCTGCGGGAGTGGATAGGTGCCGATTTTGAGAAGGGATGGGCCTCTCCGGATATCCCTGAGGTTCTCCCGGACGTAATTGTAGGCAATCCCCGAGGCGATCACTCCTACTGAACGGTCGTCTTCGTTGAGCACAAGAGAGTTGAATCCCGATTCTTCAGACAGCCTGACGAGCTCGGCTTGCTTCTCGAGCAAAATTTTGAACCGTCGCCTGGCATTGACCGGAAGCAGCGTCCAGTCTTGCCCGGCCCCGTGATGAAGTTCATTCTCCTTCCTGGCGGCACCGGGCTCGACGCTCGAGCGGCTGTGAGAGAGCCGCGTCACTAGCCTTACCATCACCGGAATCCCGAGCTCTTCGGAAAGGTCGAAGGCGCACCGGGTCATGTCATAGGCTTCCTGGTGATCGGAGGGCTCAAAGCAAAAGATCAGGGCGAACTGGGCATAATAGCGGCTGTCCTGTTCGTTCTGGGAGCTGTGCATGCTGGGGTCATCGGCGACGACAACGGCCAGGCCGCCGTTCGTCCCCGTGAGGGCGGAATTCATGAACGGGTCCGCCGCCACGTTCAATCCGACGTGTTTCATCGAGACCAGGACCCGTTTGCCGGCAAACGAGACACCCAGCGCTTCCTCGTAGGCGACTTTTTCGTTCACCGACCAGGAAGCCTTGAGCCCTCCGGTCTTGGCTGCAACCTTGATCAGGTACTCCATGATCTCCGTAGCCGGGGTTCCCGGATATGAATAGGCCGCCGTAAGGCCGGCGTGAATCGCGGCCAGGGCAACGGCCTCATCGCCGAGCAGAATTTCTTTTTCCATGATTTGTCCTTATGACCGGCTCACCCAGAACGTCTTCCGTCGGGGAATTGGGATGAGTCTAAAGGATACAAATCCAAGCCATGGGTGTCAAGCCGAGGGGAGCCCCTGACAAAAAGCGGGGCTATCATTATGGGCGGGGATCATGTTTCCTTATAATTCTTATAGAACCTATAAAATTATGTTGAAATAACTTGGAAACTCATATAGAATATTGCCGTTGCGCGGAGCTTTTGCCCTCATTATTGCGAAAGTTTCATTAAGGAGGTCAGCATGATCAAGGTTTCCACCAAGGGAAGATATGGTCTCCGCTTAATGCTCAACCTGGCCCGCCATTTTAACAGCGGCAGCAAGACAATTATCCTGAGAAACGTGGCCGAAGAAGAAGAGATCTCCCTCCGCTACCTCGAGCAGATCATCATTCCTCTGAAGATCTCCAAGCTCGTGAAAAGCATTCGCGGCGCCGGCGGCGGTTACACTCTGGCCCGCAAACCCTCAGAGATCAACCTCTGCGAAATTTTAAAAGCCCTTGAAGGCACCTGCGCCCTCGTCGACTGCATCGAGGACAAGGATTTTTGCGACCGTCTGCCCACCTGCGCCGCCTACGAGGTCTGGAAAGAGGCCAGCCAGATCCTGAAAAACTATTTCGAAAAGGTCACCCTCCAGTACATCCTGGATATCTGCGAAAAAAAGAAGCCCAAAGGCAGGGACAAAGCCCGGGTTCGGCGCTGATTCCCGGCTTGTTTTTCACCTGCAAAAAAGGGCCTTTGTCCCGTTTCGCATCTGGCGGTCCGCCGGCATAAAAAAGAACGCTTTTCCTCTTGACATTCCCTGCCCTCTTCTGTATAAAATCTATTAAATCTATAGAATATATAAATTTTGTCAATAAAGAGATGAGATGGACGAAGAATTCCTCAAGGAGGTTTGAGTTGCCAGCACAAACGAAAAGAAAAGGGAGGGCTGCCCCGCTTTCGACGATCGCACTCTTGGCCGCAGTCATAACCGTCGTTGGGCTGGGGGTCGCGGCCAAGCCGACGGCCCAGGCGAAAGACGCTGAAACGTGCGGCACTTGTCACGAAGAGGTGGTCAAGGGATTCTCCTCCCGGCCGCATGCTGCTTTGACCGGACCGACCTGCACGGCCTGCCACGGGAGCACAGAAAAACACGTGGACGAAGGGGGCAAGACCGGGGTATTCGCTTTTGCGGCCTCCGACCTGGCCGGCGCAAAAACGCAGATATGCTTGACCTGTCATGAGAAAGACAATCCCCGGTTCAGGAACAGCCCGCATGGGAAGGCCTCGCTCGACTGCACCACCTGCCATAGCATCCACGGTGAGGTCGCCGCTTCTCCGCTTCTCAAGACCAGGGAAAACAAGGACTGCGCTCGCTGCCACGAGGACGTCTTTGCTCAGTTCCAGCTGAACAAACGGCACCGGCTTCAGGAAGGCATTTTGACCTGCACCTCCTGCCACAACCCTCACGAACCGGCTCTCCGGACAAGGCTGGGCGGGTTCAAACAGGAAGAGTGCATCCGCTGCCACACCGACAAGGGCGGTCCTTTTTTATATGAGCACCAGGCCTCCCGTATCGAGGGCTGCAATATCTGCCACGAGGTCCATGGGTCTCCCAATCGCCATATGTTAACCGAACAGAACACCGCCGACCTGTGCTTCAGCTGTCATGCCGAGGCGCCGGCCTGGCACGGCGGCTTCACCTCTCAAGGGACCAATTGCGTGACCTGTCATTCCGCTATCCATGGTTCCAACCTGGACAAGAAATTCCTGAGATAGGAGAACAGTGATGAACAGCAAAAAAACAATCGGGGCATTCCTGGGTGTTGTCCTGGCGTTCTCCCTGTCTCTTTCCCTCGGGGCGCAAAGCAGCGATTTTTCCGGGGATTTTCTCCTCGGGTTTCGTTCCGTGAGCGTCAGCGGGCCCGGAGCTGTCTCCAACTATAAAGAGGATTACAATCTCTCCAGCGGCGCCCGGCTGTATAACTTCAACCTGTCTTATTCTCCGCAGAACGAGCTTAAAAGTGTTTTTGACCAGCTGAATCTCCGGATGTACAACCTGGGTGGAGATCCCTTCGAGACCATCTCCGCATCCTTGCAGAAGTACGGCAAGTATCTATTGCAGTACGACAGGAGAAAAGCGAACTATTTCTATAACGACCTGAACCAGGGCGACGGCGGGCTTTATGACCTTCACACTTTCGATTTTGACCGGATCAGGGATAGCGGCCTGGCCAAGATCTTCCTGGCCAAACAAGCGGACGTGTATTTGAGCTTTGACCGGTATACAAAAAAAGGGACGGGCACAACCAGCCTCGATATCAACCGGATGGAATTCGAGATGGACAAGCCCGTCCAGGAAGAATCCAAAGAGGTGGCTGTCGGCCTGAACCTCCATTTCAACCGCTACTCTTTTGTGGCGGAAGAAAGATTCCTGAATTATAATAACCAGAACAGCCTCTTCCTGCCTGGATATGCCGACGGCGGGCCGGAGGCGGAGAACCCTGCCTCACTCTATTATTATTTCTTGAATCAGCCCTACGATATGAAATCGACGACTAGTTCTTTCAGGTTCAATGCCCGACCGACGGACAAGTTCTTCCTGACCGCGTCAGCCCAAATATCAGCCCTCGACATGAACCTTGATTATTCCGAGCAGGCGATGGGGGTTACCTACCTCGATCGGAATTTCGCCTACAGCTACGCCGGAAAAGGTGACTTCTCCCGCAACTTCCAGCTCTACGAGTTGGATGCCACTTATAATGTGTCAAGCAAACTCGCGGTTATCGGCGCCCTCCGCTATAACAACTTTGACCAGACCGGCACCATGGCCGGTGACCAGGTCAACAGCACAGAGGACTATGGCTACGAGACTCTGGGATTCAATGCTGGCGTCCAATACTTCTTCAGCCCCAAGTTGGCTCTAACCCTCGGCTATAGGTTCGAGGACCGGAGCCTCAAAAACATGGAAACAGCTGATTATGAATTCGACACAATCAAGAACGGCGCTTTCGGAAATCTCAGATGGGATGTCTCGCGAGTATTTAAGCTAACCCTTGACTACGAGCACAGCCAGTACCAGAACCCCTTTACCCTCATTTCTCCAAGCTCCTTTGACAGGCTGCGGGTCACGGCTAAATATCAGGTCAAGGCCTGGAGCTTCTCCGGGTCCTATCTCTGGAATAACTCTCGGACCGATGTGTTCGACGAAAACACCTGGAAGGCGTCCGGAAACCAATTCAACCTGCGCGCCGGCTACCACGCCGGCCGATTTAACGCTTCCGGAGGGTTTGCCTATATCTGGGCCAAACGCCTGGCCGACCGGACGGTTGAATTTCCTCCTTTCTGGACAACGCCCGGCGGATCATTCCCCTGGGCAATCTATTACCTGCAGGAATCCAGCCTGCTGGATGTACTGCTCTCGTATGACTTCGACAAGAACTGGACCCTTGGCGGCTACGCGAACTACTTCTCCAACGCTGGATCCTGGGAAATCCGGCGGACCACGCTCAAAGCCTACGTCCAGTATGTTTTTACCGCCGGCTATGTAGCTCAGGTCGGCTACAGATACGTCGATTACCTCGAAAAAGTGTTTGGGTCCAATGATTACACGGCCAACATTTTCGAGTTCTCCTTTGGCTACCGCTGGAACTAAGAGGAATTGGAGGAGACCATGTTCAAGAAACCATACTTTTTAGGCCTTCTGGCTGTCATCGCCATCTCTTCGTTTCTCCTGGCAAGAACGGGCGGCCATCAGGTCATAAAATCCCAGTCCAAAGAGGACCATGCTCAAAGACTGTGGTCCACATCCCCACATGCTCAAAAAGCGGACGAGCCATTCACTCACTGGGATGAAGAAGGCGAGATCCCGACGACCTGCGCCAAATGCCACAGCACGCCCGGCTTCAGGGATTATCTGGGCGCCGACGGAACAGCAGTGGACAAGGTCGACAACGCCGCCCCTCTGGGTACAACGGTCGAATGCACTGCCTGCCATTCCGATCCTGAGAACGGGATTCCGCATGACCGCACCTATGCCATCTTCCCTTCCCGCGTGAAAGTCGAAGGACTCGGCCCGGAAGCGATGTGCATGGAATGTCATCAGGGAAGGGCGTCGACAAAATCAGTCGACACTTCCATTGCCGACTCCGGCGTAACCTCGGATGACGAACCTAGCTCCAAGCTGAGGTTTATCAACGTCCACTACTTTGCCGCTGCCGCCACTCAGTTCGGGACAGTTGTCCAAGGAGGATATCAGTACGCCGGAAAATCTTACGACGCCCGGTTCGCCCATATCCCCGGATATAACGCCTGCCAGGTTTGTCATAACCCCCACTCTCTCGAAGTCGACCTGGATGACTGCAACACCTGCCACACCGGGATCAAGGACCCGAAGAACATCCGCTTTTACGGGTCTTGGGTTGACTACGATGGCGATGGGAATATCACCGAAGGCATCTTCTATGAGATCGAGACAATCAGGGAGATCGAATACGACGCGATGCGCGCCTATGCCAGAGACGTCGTCGGGAAGCCGATCGCCTACGATGAATATGCCTACCCATATTTCTTTAATGATCTCAACGACAACGGAGTTGTTGATTCTGACGAGGCGGATTCCAGCAACGGATACAGCTCCTTCACCGCCCGCTCTCTCAAGGCAGCCTACAATCTCCAGGTTTCCGTAAAAGACCCCTGCCAATATGTCCACAATGGAAAATACGTCATCGAACTCCTATATGATTCGATTGAGGATCTCAGTGCCACGCCCAACGGCGCAACGGCCGCCCAAACGCCGGTCCCGAGGCCAAGTCTGACCAAACCCGTACGGCCCGGCCGCAGGGCTGCAGCCGAGGGCCAAGACCGAATGTTCATCATGAGGAATGATGATATCCTCGCCCGTGACCCAGTGGAATCATTTGCGGACGATTACTTACAGTATGCGCCCGCCCCCGGCCACGGCCTTGTCCGGACCGACGAAGGCCATTTTGACGGGTCGGCTGAGGCTTGGAGGCACTGGGATGAAGAAGGCGAAGTCCCTACGAGCTGCGCCAAATGCCACAGCGCCGAAGGCCTCCCCTACCTGCTAGAGCATGGGAAGATCGATAAGGCCATGGAAATTTCCAACGGCCTGCTCTGCATGACCTGCCACACCGTGCCGCCTCAGACACGGTTTGTGGGGCCAGTGAAATTTCCCTCCGGAGTGAGTGTGGACCTGGGCGACGCCTCCAACTTATGTCTCAACTGCCACCAGGGACGAGCCTCAAAATTCTCGGTGGACAAGGCCATTGCCAGCGGTCCGCCTCCGTACGGTTTCACCAACATTCATTATTATGCCGCGGCGGCCTCGTTTTTCGGCTCTGATGTACACGGCGGATACGAATTCAGCGGCAAAACCTATGCCGACCGCAATATCTACACCAACCACAACGGACTTTTTACGGATTGTATCGAGTGCCATATGGGGACCAAGAGTTTTAACAGGAAGCACGACGACTCCGACGCCCTGTTCCACAATCTCCAGACGCCCAACCCCGCCGATTGCGCGCCCTGCCATGGCCAGGACATCGCCCAGCCCCATCCCGGTGCTGACCCCAACCAGTTTGAGTTCGAGGGCATTCGGCCGGCCCAGACTCCCGACTACGATGCCGACGGAAACAAGACCGAATCCCTGCAAGCTGAGCTCGATGGGCTCGAAAATGCGCTCTACGCCCAGATGCAGGCCTATGGCAAGAGCATCGGCGCGCCGATCGTCTACAGCGAAACGAGCTATCCCTATTTCTTTAAAGACACGAACGGGAACGGAATTGCGGACCCGGATGAGCTGGATTTCAGCAACGGGTACGAGTTTAGCGCCCCCATGCTCAGAGCCGCCTACAATTTCCAGATGAGCAAGAAAGAGCCATGCGGCTTTATCCACAATGCCCGTTACATCGCCCAATTGCTCGTGGATTCGATCGGGCATCTCGGCGGAAATGTGAAAAAATACAGCTGGCGGTAAGAGAGAAGACTCCTAAGGCGGCATTTCTCAATGCCGCCTTTTTTTTGCCGATTTTTTGACTTTTCATGCGGGCAGTGCTATAGAGTAAGCCGCCGATTTGCAGGGAGGGCTTCAATCCTCGTCGAGGAGGTGTGTCATGAGGCAAAGAATCGTCCTGAGCATCTTCCTCAGTCTTTTTGCCGTCCCGGCGCTCCTCGGCCAGGATTGCATCGAATGTCACAAAAAAACCACGCCCCACATCGTCAGCGATTGGCTGGAGAGCCGGCACAGCAAGAATGAGGTGAATTGTTCCATCTGCCACGGCGAAGAGCACAAGACGGCTGCAGACTTTGCCAAGGCCGCAATCCCCACACCTGAAACGTGCGCTGCCTGTCACGAAGAACAGGTGAACCAGTTCAAGCGAGGCAAGCACGCCTTGGCCTGGGCCGCCATGAAAGCCATGCCCACAGCCCATGCTCAGCCCGTGGCAATGATGGAGGGGATGAAGGGATGCGGCGGATGCCATAAGATCGGACTGAAAACTGAAGCGGAAATAGCAGAGCTCGATAAGGCCGGCTCAGGATTCGGTCGAGCCTCATGCGATGCTTGTCATACGCGGCATATTTTCTCCGTCACCGAAGCCCGGCAGCCTCAGGCCTGCCAGACCTGTCACATGGGCTTCGACCATCCTCAATGGGAGATGTACTCCGCGTCCAAGCACGGCGTCCGCTATCTCCTGAAACAAAACAAAACCCTCCCCGAGTCGGTTGCCGCGCCCGCCTGCCAGACCTGCCATATGCAGGATAAAAACCATGAAGTCCGGACCGCCTGGGGTTTTCTGGCCGTCCGGCTGCCCCTGCCTGAGGACAAGCAATGGGCTGCAGATAGAGCAACCATCCTCCAGGCCCTCGGCGTTCTGGACCCTGCCGGCAACCCCACGGCACGACTTGATGTCGTCAAGGCTGCGGACGTCGCCCGTCTTACCCAGGAAGCCTGGCAGAAAGAACGGGACAAGATGATCGGCATCTGCAACCGTTGCCACAGCGTGAATTTTGCCAAAGCAGAGCTCGAAAAAGGCGACCAGATGATTAAAGAAGTGGACCATCTGATGGCGGAGGCCATCCGCGGAGTCGCGTCTCTCTACCAAGACGGCATCTTGCCGAAACCGGCAAACTACGCTTATCCGTTTCCCGATCTTCTCACATTCCATGACGCGCCGACCGAAGTGGAGCAGAAGCTCTTCGTGATGTTTCTCGAACACCGGATGCGCGCCTTCCAGGGGACTTTCCACGCCAACCCGGACTATGCCCTCTGGTACGGTTGGAGCGAAATGAGGCGGTCGCTCACAGAGATCCAGACTCTCGCAGCGGATATGCGCAGAGGCCGCACCTGAACAGGATTGCCAAAATTTAAGTATTCCGATAAAACTTTTAGTCATTGAACGGACGAATCTAGGATCAGGAATGAAGGCCCTGCTCAATTTTTTCACTTCGGTCCGGGTGGCCATCACCCTGCTGATTATCCTCATCTGCGCCTCGGTCATCGGAACGCTTATCCCCCAAGGAAGAAGCGCGCAGGAATACGTCGTCCGTTACGGCCAGCTAGGGGCGCTGCTTGAGCGGCTGCAGCTCACCAGGCTGTATCAGTCCTTCTGGTTTGTGGGCCTGCTCGCGCTTTTTTCCCTGAACATCATCGTCTGCACGCTCGAAAGGCTCTTTCCTAAGTTCCGGCGGACCTTCCGGCCTAAGCTGGAAACCGAACCGAAGAACATTCTCGCTTTAAAAATCAAGGACAAGCTCAAAGTCGGCCTGACCGTCGCCGAAACCAGGGAGATGGTCAAGAAGGAACTCAGCCGCCGTCGCTACCGGCTCATAGAAGCGGGAACCGAAAAAAAATCCTGCCTGACCGCCCGGAAGAGGGTCCTGGGCTGGTTCGGGTCCGATGTTGTTCACTTGGGCCTCCTCGTGATCCTGGCCGGAGGAATCGCCAGCGGACTCGGCAGTTTCCGCAAAGACCTCACCTTTACCGAAGGCCAGACTCTTTCCATCCCCGGCACGAATTTTTCTGTCCGGATGGATAGATTCGTGACAGAATACTATCCCAACGGAAGTGTCAAGGACTGGAAAAGCCTCCTCACCGTGACTGAAGCCGGAGAGCCCCTCTCGCAAAAGACGGTCGAAGTCAATTATCCCCTCAATCATCGAGGCTATGTTTTTTATCAAAGCGGCTACGGCTGGGATTGGGAGCATCCCTCCCTCGAGGTCTGGGTGAAGAAAAAACAGGACCCGAGCTATCTCAAAAAGGCCTGGGTGAAGGTCGGCGAGAAAACAGCCCTGGACGGTGAATCCCTTGTGCTCACCGCCGTCCAGTTCATCCCTGATTTCGTCCTCGACGAAAAAAACCAGCCGGCCACCCGCTCGCTGGAGCCCAATAATCCGGCGGCATTCATCGAAGGCTGGGAGGGGCCCGAAAAGGTTTTCTCCGGCTGGATTTTCGCCAAGTTCCCCGATTTCTCACGCCTCCACTCCGGGACCAAGGAAGCGGATATTTCCCTCGAACTCAAGGACGTCCGGGCACCCAGCTACTCGGTCATCCACGTGGCCAAGGACCCGGGCGTATCGTTCATCTGGATCGGTTGCGTCCTGCTGATGGCGGGGCTCGTCCTGGCCTTTTACTGGCCGACGAGAGAGTTGAAGATTATTCTAGAGGATAGCCAGGGGAAAACAGACCTCACGGCCGGCGGAATTTCCATCAAGAGCCGGGAGGCCTTTCAAACAGAATTTGAAAGCATCATCAACTCTATAAGGAAACGCAAATGACTGAATCCACTTTTTTCCTGCTTGCTTTTGTGCTTTATGCTTTGGCCGCTGCTCTCTACTTTTCCTATCTTTTCTCCAAAAGGGAAAACAGGGCCAGGATCGGTTTCGCCGTCGCCTTGGCTGGCCTGCTCGTCCATACGCTGGCCCTCGTTTTGAGGACGGTGGAAAGCGGCCATGCGCCCTTCACCAACATGTACGAGTCCCTCTCCTTCTTGGCCTGGGCTTCTATCCTGGCCTTCATCATCATCGAGGGAAAATACAAGGTCAGGAGGCCGGGGGCTTACCTGCTGCTTATTGTGATCGCCCTTATGGCCCTGGCGTCCTCGCCGCTTATGCCGAAAGAAGCAACTCCTCTTGTACCGGCGCTGCAGAGTTACTGGCTCTGGCTGCATGTTTCCGTAACTCTGATCGGCGAAGCCTTTTTTGCCATCGCTTTCATCACCAGCATCATGTACCTTGCGGCCGACGCCAAAGAACGAAAAGGGAAAGCGGCGAAATCGGGGCTCACCGCGGAAAAACTGGACTCTATCAGCTACCGCACGATCGCCCTCGGTTTTCCGCTCTTCACCCTGGGGGGCCTTGTCTTCGGCATGGTCTGGGCGTACAAAGCCTGGGGAACTTATTGGAGCTGGGACCCCAAGGAGGTCTGGAGCCTGATCACCTGGTTCGTCTTTGCTCTGTATCTTCACACTCGGATCGTCATGGGCTGGAAGGGCCGGCGTTCGGCCGCCATCGCCATCATCGGATTTCTCGCCGCCCTCTTTACCTACTTTGGAGTAAACTACCTGCTAGCGGGGCTGCATAGCTATGCTTGAGCGCAGCCGCAGCAGCACTCGGAGCTTCGAGGAAAGCGATACAGGATGAAGGTACGGATAACCAAGAAAAGAATTCTTATCTTCCTCGGCGTTCTTGGGTTTCTGCTGCTTCTTTTCATCGCCGCCGCCGAAATCACGTCCCAGTCCAGGTTCTGCTCAACCTGCCACTACATGAAGCCATTCTATCAGAGCTGGAAAACCTCATCCCACGGCAACATCCAGTGCAGCGTCTGCCATTATCCTCCCGGATTGAGATCCTTCTTCAGGGCGAAGGTGGAAGGGTTGATGCAGCTGGGCCGGTATTGGACCAAGCTCTATCTCAAGTCCAGGCCCTGGGCAGAGATCCCGGATGAAAGCTGCCTTCGTCAGGGATGCCACGACACCAGGCTTCTCCAGGGCCGGGTGAAGTTCAAGACGGTCGTCTTCGACCATAAGATTCACCTCGAGGACTTGAAAAGAGGAAAGAAGCTCCGTTGCACAAGCTGCCACTCTCAGATCGTCCAGGGAGAGCACATTACCGTTACCGAGACCACGTGTTTCATCTGCCATTTTAAGAAGAGCGAACATTACCCCCAGATCAGCCAGTGCTCCCACTGCCACGTCCAGCAGGATCTGACATCAGAAAAAACATCCCGGTTCGACCACACGGTCGTATTCGAAAAGAGCTTCAGCTGCGACAAATGCCACAGCCAAGTCATCATCGGCGACGGCGCCGTTCCCCGCGAAAACTGCTACAAGTGCCATTTTGAGAAGGAAAGGCTGGATCAATATTCCGATACGGATCGGATCCATTCTACCCATATCACGGCTCACAAGATCGAGTGCAACCAATGCCATCTCCAGATCCAGCACAAAATCGTCAAAGATATCGAAACCATCGCCGATTGCCGGACCTGCCACACCGGCTTTCATCAGGCCCAGAAGATCCTCTACACCGGCGAAGGCGGAAAAGGCGTTGCCCATGCTCTTCCCAATGTCATGCTGGAAAAAGGACTGAGCTGCAAGGGCTGCCACATGTTCCACGAGGAGACGGGTGGCAAGCTGGTCAAGAGCGAGACCTCGATCTCCAAGGAACAGGCCTGCGAATCCTGCCACGGAGCAGGGTTCGCCCGAGTTCTCCGGTACTGGCAGGTCTCGACTGAAAAGAGGCTGAGCCAGATCAGGAGGATCTATCAAAGGTCTTCCCAGGAAGTCGCGCAGAGCAAGGGCCCCGGTCGAGAAAAGGCCAGGCCGTTGCTCGACGATGCGGCTTTTAACATCGATGTCGTCGAGCGAGGCAAGAGCGTCCACAATATGGCCTACTCCCAGGAGCTGCTCCAAGCTGCCATTGCCTATATGGAGGAAGCCCTGAAACTCGTCGGTTCCTCTTATAAGCCAGTAAGATTCCTGCCCGAAACAAAGGATATCCCCTCGCAATGCTCGCAGTGCCACGCCGGGATCGAAGAGATCAATGGCCAGGTCTATGGGCTCTCCTTTCCCCATAAATCGCATGTCGTCAGCCAGAAAATGGAGTGTTCGACTTGCCATTCCAACGCGAAAAAACACGGTGAATTCATCGGCTCCAAAAAACAGTGCGCCGCTTGCCATCATCAGGATATCAAGAAAGACTGCGGAAGCTGCCATGTCCTGCAAAAGGCGATCTATGCGGGAGGGACTCTGGACAGCTGGGAAGTCCCCAAGGACGTGATGGCCGAGGCCAACGTCGGCTGTGCCGATTGCCACGGCCAGGAGAAACGTCAAATCCGGCCGGCCGGAAGCTCCACGTGTACGAATTGCCATGAGGAAAGCTACAAAAAGACGTTTATTGAATGGCAAGATGCATATAAAAATCAGCGGGATTCACTCCTCGCCAGCCTTGAAGAAAAGAAAAGGCTCAAGCTGGCCGAGGGAGACCGAGCCAAACTGGCCGAAGTTGCGGAAACGCTCAGAAAGCTCGAAAACGACGGCAGTTCCTCGGTCCACAACTCCCAGTTCATCGGAGACCTGTTGACAAAACTCGAACAAAAGGTAAAATCTATCGGAGAAAAATAGGAGAATGAAGAGGCGGACGTTTGTCAATCTTTTTCTGGGAGGGTCTCTCCTGGGAACGGCGGCTTCCCTTCTTTATCCCGTCGTCCGCTATCTCATCCCCCCGCGCCAGGCTGAGGCAGCGGCAAAGAAAATTGTTGCAGCCAAAGTGGGCGAGCTGGCTCCCAACTCGGCCAAGCTGTTCAAATTCGGGTCTTCTCCTGCCCTATTAATCAATACTGCCGACGGCCAGCTCCGGGCTTTTTCCGCCGTGTGCACTCACCTGACGTGCACCGTCTCGTACGAAGGCGACACGGGCACGATGTATTGCCCTTGTCATAACGGCCGGTTCGACCTCGCGGGGAATGTCATATCCGGTCCGCCGCCACGCCCATTAGAGGCTTATGAAATCGAAGTGGCTGGCGGCGATATTCTTGTCTCGAAGAAAGCTTAGGATGAGCCAACTTATTAGGAATGTGGTCGCCTATCTCGAATCCAGATTCCTGTTTTCCGCCCTATTGGAATTCGGCAAGAAAAAGAAGGTTCCGGAGCACAAATATTCTTTCTGGTATTACTTTGGCGGGCTGTGCCTTTTTCTTTTTGGCGTGCAGGTCATTACGGGCATCCTCCTCCTGCTGTATTACACTCCCTCTGTCGATGCGGCCCATGAAAGCATTCTGTTCATCATGAGCCAAGTCAAATTCGGCTGGCTCATCCGTTCTGTCCATAGCTGGACGGCCAACATCCTGGTCGGAGCCATATTCATCCATATGTTCAGCACATTCTTCCTGAAAGCCTACCGCCCGCCGAGGGATCTTACCTGGATCAGCGGATTCTTCCTCCTCGTCTTATTCCTGGCTTTCGGTTTCAGCGGCTATCTTCTTCCTTGGAACGAGCTCTCGTTTTTTGCCACCCGGGTAGGAACGGACATCGCCGGCGTCGTCCCTTTTATCGGCAAAGCGCTCAAGACGTTTATTCTCGGAGGTCCTGAGGTTTCCGGCGCGACCCTGAGCCGCTTCTTCTGGCTTCATGTCGCCGTCCTGCCCGCGTTTGCGCTTGTCCTCCTGGGAATCCATATTTTCCTGGTCCAGGTCCTGGGGATGAGCAAGCCCATCGGGATCTCCAAGACAAAAGAAATCTCTTTCTTCCCGACCTTCATTCTTAAAGACGCCTTAGTCTGGCTTCTCGTCCTGACCGCTATCGGCGTCATCTGCGTCTTCCTTCCCTGGGAAATAGGTCAAAAGGCAGACCCCTTTGCCTCGACGCCGATCGGCATCAAGCCGGAGTGGTATTTTACGTTCATGTTTACGACGCTCAAGATCGTCCCGGCTCACATTTTTTCCCTGGAAGGCGAGGTCCTGGCCATCCTTGGGTTCATGCTGGGAGGATTGCTCTGGATGCTCGTGCCTTATCTCGACCGGAGGGCCGGCCGGGAAATGAAGAGCCCTGCTTTTTCCATCGCCGGCGCCATCATTTTGCTTTACATAATCGTCATGACGGCGCTGACTTACCTTGCGCCCCGGATATAAAAAAAGCCGAGAAATATTGAAAATGAAAGAGAACAGGGAAGGGAGCAAAAAACGGACGCAATCAAGGCTCTTCTCTGTCTTTACGCTCTCCTTGCTCCTCACTCTTCCTTTCTCGCTTCTCGGCCAAAAAAATTCCTGCCTGGAATGCCACAGGGAATTGGATGAACAGAGCCTGCGTGCACCCGTGGACGGGTTTGCAACGGATGTCCATCGGCAGTTCGGTCTGGGCTGCCAGGACTGCCACGGCGGCAATCCCCTCCAGGACGATGTCGAATTAGCCAAGGACAAGTCCTTTAGGGGAGCACCCGGGAAGGCCAAGGTGCCGGAATTTTGCGGCTCCTGCCATTCCAATTCTGAGTATATGCGGCGCTTCAATCCAAACGTCCGCGTGGACCAGCTTCAGACCTACTGGACCAGCAAGCACGGCGAGCTCCTGCGAAAAGGCGACACGAACGTCGCCGTCTGTACGGACTGTCATGGCGTTCACGGAATCCAGGCCTCCAATTTCCCCAAGTCCTCGACCTTCGCCTGGAACATTCCTGAGACGTGCGGCCGCTGCCATTCCAACCAGGAAGTGATGAAAACGTACGGCATCCCCGTGAACCAGGTCAGCGATTATAAACAGAGCGTTCACGCCACCGCCCTTTTCGACAAAAAGGACCTTTCGGCGCCCGTCTGCAATGACTGCCATGGAAACCACGGCGCTGCGCCTCCTCAAGTGGCGTCAATCGCTTTTGTCTGCCGGCAGTGCCATCCGAGCGCCGGAGACCTCTTCACTCAAAGCCCGCACAAGGCCGTGTTCGACGAACTCGGGATTTCGGAATGCGAGGCCTGCCACGGCAACCACAAGATCCTCGCCCCCACCGACGAAATGCTCGCCGGAGGAAGCAATGACGTCTGCAGCCAGTGTCATGACGCCGGGACAAAGCCTCATGAAACGGGAGTCGAAATGAAGCGGAAGCTCTCGGACTATGTATCTGCCTTTCAAAGCGCCGAAGATGTCCTGGCCAGTGCCGAAAAACAGGGCGTAGAGGTCAGCGAGCCTCGGTTTAAACTCCAGGAGGCCTCCACGGCATTGATCCTCGTCCGGAACCTGACCCACGGGCTGGCGCTGGCGGACATGGAAGCGAAGCTGGCTGAAGGGGACAAGGTCATCTCCGAGGTCAAGACGCTCGGCGGCGCCGCCTTGAAGGAAGCAAGATTCCGCAAGACGGGCCTGGTCATCGCCACCGTCTTCATCTTCCTGCTCGCCCTGGCCCTCTACTTTAAAATCCGCGAGCTCCAGTCAAAAGAAAAATCCTAGAACGCGCCGGGCCAGGCCGTCTTCGAGCTATCTTTTATTATTTCTATCGGTTACCTAAAAATTATCGTTTTTATAGGAAATGGATGTTGACAATTTTCCGCGAGTTTTCTAAAATGGGAATTCTTTTTGAAACAATTCATGACTCGCAGGGAGGAACGATGAAAAAGATCGTCTTGCTCGTTGTCATCACGGCCGCAGTTCTGCTGATCAGTCTTCTCGGCCAGACTTTTACTTATGTGGGATCGGCCAAGTGCGCGATCTGCCACAAGACGGAAACGCAGGGCCAGCAGTATCCGATCTGGCAGAAGTCCAAGCATTCCCTGTCCTTCGCCGCGCTCAGCTCTCCTGAGGCCGCTCCGAAAGCCCAGGCCGCCGGCGTCCAGAACCCGGCCGAAAGCCCGCAGTGCCTCAAGTGCCACGCGCCTCTCTTTGAGAAGGCCGCCGAACTCAAGGCCGAAGGCGTCACCTGCGAGGTCTGCCACGGCCCGGGAAGCGAATACAAAAAACTCAATATTATGAAGGACAAAGCCCTGGCCCAGAAAAACGGCCTAATCTTGTATGAGTCTCCGGATGCCGCCAAAAAGCACTGCCTGACCTGCCATGAAAACGCCCACGGCACGACTTTCGATTATGCGGCAGCCTGGGAAAAGATCAAACACGACAAACCGGCAGCACAATAGACCGCTTTTTATCGACTATTTCCCGGATGCGAAGAACTGAGGTTGCCGCTTTATCCTTTCTTGTTCTTGGGGGCTTCCTTTGGGCCGGCCCAGAAAATGCCGTTTCAACGAACGCCCAATGCTTAGCCTGCCACGGTTCCCAAGCGGCGGTCAGCGAAAAACTCAGGATCAATGAAAAGAACTTTCTTGCGTCGGCGCACGCATCCCTCGTCTGCACAGATTGCCATGCGATCCGGCCGGAAGAGAAGGAAGGCGAGATTCCCCACGAAAAGATCCTTCCGGATGTCAATTGCACAGCCGTCTGTCACCATGAAGGCAGCCAAGCCGGCGCGGGGCTGACTCCTCTTTCCTACCCCGACAGCGTCCACGGCCGCGCCTATCTTGAAAGAGGAGTCCGGGAAGTGGCCAAGTGCTGGGACTGTCACGGGAAGCATAATATCAGGCCAGCCTCTGACCCCGAGTCCTCAGTCAGCAGGAAGAATATCCCCCTGACATGCTCGGCCTGCCATGAGGATATGCACGTCGTCATCAAGTACAACATCCACAGCGAAATGCCCTATCACGAATACATGAAGAGCGTTCACGGACAGGCCCTTTTTGAGAAAGGGCTTGTCCAATTCGCCGCCGTCTGCACCGACTGCCATGGCGTTCACAACATCAAAGGCGTCGGCGAGCCCCATCTGATGGCCAAGCAGCCCCAGACCTGCGGCCGCTGCCACGAACTCATTTTTGACGAGTACAAGCAGAGCCTCCATGGCCAACAGGCCCTGGCGGGTAATGTCGATGCTCCGCTCTGTGTCGACTGCCACGGAGAACACGGCATCGCCTCACCCAAGGAAAAGGGCTCCCCCGCTTCTGTCAGCAAGGTCATCGATACCTGCTCGGCCTGCCACACCCGGCCCGAGATTATGCAGAAATACGGCGTTCCCGAAGACCGGATTGCCACGTTCATCGACAGCCTGCACGGGATCGCCGTCGGGTTCGGCTACAAAGCCGCGGCCAATTGCACGAGCTGCCACGGCGTCCATGATATCAGACCGGCCTCCGATCCGCTCTCCAAAATCAACCCGGCCAACCTGCGGAAGACCTGCGGACAGCCCAGCTGCCATCCGAATATGCCCGAAAAGATCGCCACGTCCAAGATTCACATCGGCGCCGCTCAAAAGAACCCCGCCGCCCTCTTTTATGTTCAAAGGATACTCCTTATCCTAGTCATCGCCGTTCTCATCATCACCGTGCTTTGGTTCGTACCCGGTTTCGTCAAAAAAATGAGGCTCTTGAAAAAGTAGCGCCATGGGTCAAGGCAAAGCCGTCTTTCTCGGGGTCGTCTTTTTTATCTCAGGCCTGGCCTCGCCCTTTCTCCTCTCCCAATCGAACGAGGACTGCCTCGCCTGCCACGGTGACGCCGAGCTCAAGTCCGAATCAGGGAAATCGCTTTTTTTGGATAACGAAAAATTTCTGGCCTCAAACCACGGCCAAGCGGAAATATCATGCGTCGATTGTCACGCCGACCTCGCCAAAGTTAAGGATTATCCCCACTCCTCTCCGTTGAAACCCGTCGATTGCAGCCGGTGTCATGAAGCGGCCGCCAGGGAATTCCAGAAGGGCGTCCATTTAATGGCCTCGGGGACCGGGGAAAATACTCTGGCTGTCAGCTGCAAAGATTGTCATGGAACGCATGACATCAAGGGCAAGTCAGATTATGACTCAGCCATCTTTCCCATCAACCTTCCCTCCACCTGTGAGAAATGTCACCTCGAGAGAGTAGCGGCCAAAAAAGGCCCTGGGTTCGTCGGCCAGTACAAGGGGAGCATTCACTTCAAGGCCCTTGAAAAATCGGGGTTGACAATGTCAGCCAACTGCAGCAACTGCCACGGGGCCCATGACATCAAAAAAGTAACCGACCCGCTCGCCCTCGTCTCCCGCAAGAATATCATTAAGACCTGCGGAACATGCCATGTCGGCATCGAGCGGAACTATCTGGATGGAGTGCACGGCAAGGACTACGTCAAGGGCATCAAGGATGTTCCGGTCTGCACCGACTGCCACAGCGAGCATAATATCCTCTCGCCCCAGGACTTGAATTCCACAGTGTATACGACCAAGGTTGCTGGGGTCTGCGCCCGTTGCCATGACAATGTGGCCTTGAGCCGGGAATACGGCTTTCTGACTTCGCGGCTGAAAACATATAGCCAAACCTTTCACGGAACCGCCTCGAGATACGGGGAGACGCGCGTGGCCAATTGCGCCTCCTGCCACGGTTTCCACGACATCCGGCGCTCCTCGGACCCGAAATCCTCCATCAACCCGGAAAACCTGCCCGCCACCTGCGGGAAATGCCATCCCGGGGCCAGCCGACATTTTGCCGAGGGGCCGGTGCATGTCATCCCCGAGGCGATTGCCACGGCCAAATACAAAGCCTCTCATCTCGTCAAGAACGTCTACATTATCGTGATTTCAATAATTATTTCGGTCTTCATCCTTTTTATTGCTGCGGACCTGTTCAGACGGATTATCAGGAAGAAAAAACATGGATAGCTCTCCCCTTGTCCCCGACGACGAAGTCTTCCTGCGGATGAATCTCGCTGAACGGATCCAGCATTATCTCCTGATCGGCACGTTCCTCCTGCTTATGGTCACAGGGATCCCCCTTTTCTTTTACGAATTCAAGGCCTTCAAGTGGTTCTTCCCGACGGAACAGGCCTTCTATTTCCGCGGGATCATCCATAGGATAGCCGCGGTCGTTTTGATCATAAATCTCGTTTGGCACATCTTTTACGCGACTCTGACGGCCCGGGGCCGGAACAACCTCAAGGACATGATCCCCAATTTCCGCGACGGCAAAGACGCGTTTGAACTCTTTTGGCACAACGTCGGGCTGACCCGCCTCCTTCAGAGAATGGGGTACTTTAAAAAATTCTTTGCTGCCCACCCCTATTGGCTATTTCATAACCCGCCGGTTTTCGGCCGCTACAATTTTGTCGAAAAGTTCGAATACTGGGCCGTGGGCTGGGGCTCGGTGGTGATGATCGTCAGCGGCTTCTTTATGTGGAATGTCGAGCTTTCGCTCCGCTTCTTCCCCCTCTGGGTCCATGATGTTCTCGTCATGGTTCACGGCTATGAAGCCTTGCTGGCCTTTCTGGCAGTCATCATTTGGCACATGTACAACGTCCATCTCAACCCCGAGGTCTTTCCGATGAGCAAAATTTGGCTGAACGGAAAGATCTCCGGCAAAGAGCTCCGGCTGCTCCATCCTCTCGAATACCAGAAGATTGTCGAGGAACGCAAGAAAAGCCTCCAGGCGTAAAGCCGGCATTTTCTATTAAATCTATAGTTTTTATATAAATAGTAGTATAATCTGCCCCATGGCTGGGGCATTCCCTCTCCGGTCCGGTTCCAGGATCGCCATCGTCGGCGGCGGCCCGGCCGGTTCCTTCTTCGCCCATTTCGCCAAAAAGCAGGCCGAAAAAAACGGGCTGGACGTGGCCGTCGTCATCTTTGACGGCAAAGACTTTCTCCAGCGCGGGCCCGGTGGATGCAATCTCTGCGCCGGTGTAATCTCGGCAAGCCTGGAAGCAAAACTGCGCCAAGAGGGCCTTTTTCTGCCTGAGGAAAGAATCATCAACCGCATCGACGGGTACTCGCTCCACATCGACGCGGAAACCCTTCGCCTATCATGTGTCGACAACGGAAATCGCTCGATCGCCACTGTTTTTCGGGGAAACGGCCCGCGTTATTCCCATTTTCCGCAGGTCATCAGTTTCGACGATTTTCTCCTGAACTCCGCCCAGGAACACGGAACAAAGGTCATCTCCAAGCCCGTCTGGGAAATCCTTTTGCCCCAAAAACCCACGGAGCGCGTTGCTCTTCTATACGGCGAGAAACGTCCTTTCGAGCATTATGAGGCAGACCTGGTTGTCGGAGCCTTCGGCGTGAACACGCATCTTTTTAAAATCGTCGAGGGTCTGGGGATCCATTATCGCCCGCCGTCCACTTTGAAAACGTTCCAGGCGGAATTCCGACTGGGCCGGTCGGAGATAGAAAAGCACTTTCGCAACGACATCCATGTCTATCTGCTGCGCTCAAAGACCATCCGCTATGCCACTATTATCCCCAAGGGCGACTATGTCACCGTAAGCATTATTGGAAAGAAGGATGCATCGCCCGAGCTGGCGAGCGAGTTCTTTGCTCGGCGGGAAATCCGGAGCCTATTTCCTCCCTCCAAGCCTCAGTGTCTCTGTTTCCCCAAGATCGCCGTTTCCGCGGCCAGAAACCCGCTCTCCGACAGGCTGGTTTTGATCGGGGATGCGAGCTTTTCCCGACATTATAAGAACGGGATTGAATCCGCGTTCCTAACAGCCATGCTGGCCGCAGCTGCCGCTTTTGGCCGGGGTGTCGACACCGCCTCTCTCCGCCGCGCCTTTTATCGGCCTGCAAAAAAGCTGATCGTTAGGGATAATATCTACGGCCGGATCCTTATCCGCCTAAATGACGTCCTGACTTCGGTCCCTTTTCTGTCCCAGGCGCATTTCTCGCTGGCCAGCAAAAACGGCCGTTCGGCTGCCGCAAAAAAGCTCAGGCAAGTTCTCTGGAGCATGTTCACGGGAGAGATCCCCTATCGCGCGATTTTCAGCCTGACTCTCGACTTCCGCTTGCAGATGGCTCTTTCCTTGAATACAATAAGCCATCTCGTCCGCAAGATGAAAGACGTTCTCGCGGGCAAGGCCCCAAGGTAAACCCATGATTCCAACTTCTCGAACACTGTCCGAGAGGAGCACGATCGTCATCATCGGCTGCGGCCCGGCGGGCGCGAGCTGCGCCATTAAGTTGAAGAAGATGGCCGATGAGGCGGGGATAAAACTCCGTCTTGTCGTCTATGAAGGGAAGCCTCTCGATAAGAAAAGCTACTTCAACCAGTGCCTGGGAGTCCTTTCTCCGCCCCTGGAAAAAATTCTCGAAGTCGACCTGGGAGTTCCCTTCCCCTGGACCATCGTTCAAAGGAAGATCGAAGGATACATCATCCACGCCGGACGCAGCGTCCTCAATCTGGCTGGGGAGCACGCTCCCTCCTATGCTTGCCGCAGAGTCGAGTTCGACAATTACCTCTTCCAAAAGGCCAGAGAAGCCGGCGTCGAGATCGTCCCGGCGCGGGTCACTGATTTAGATTTTTCAACCGACAGCGTTATGGTCTACAGCGAAAGCAACAATCTCAAAGCGGATGTCATTATCGGGGCGTTCGGGCTGGACGACGGCATGGCCAAGATCTTCGAAAGAGTCACGGACTACCGGCAGCCCCGATTCCTTTCCTCGATCGTCACGAAGATCCATCCGGGAGAGGAAGCCATGGCCGGTTTCGGCAACTCCATCCATGCCTTCCTCCCCTCCTCGCTGCCCTCCGTCGAATTCGGGGCGATCACACCCAAAGCCAACCATCTGAGCATCAATATCGCCGGACAGGAAGTCGACGCTGCGATGATGGACAGGTTTCTCCGGCTCGATGAAGTCAGGGAGTCCCTGCCGGATCCGCTCCGGGATAATCTTCCCGAGCTTGCTTATTTCAAGGGGAAGTTCCCCACGCTTCCCGCCAGAGCGCCGGTCGGTGACCGATATGTGATGATCGGCGATGCCGCCGGACTCAACCGCCCATTCAAGGGCAAAGGAATCAATTCGGCCGTTATCACAGGGATAAAAGCCGCTCAAGCCATCGCGTCTAAAGGCCTTTCCCGCTCCGCCTTTGAGGGATACCTAGAAGATTGCTGCAAGCTTACAGATGATATCCCCTACGGAAGGATTCTCAGAGCTCTCACCATCCGATTCTCGAAATATGGATTGATGGAGGGAGTGCTGGAGGCAGCAAGGAATCAGCCGGCCCTGAGAAAGGCCATGTTCAATGTCGTCTCCGGCCAGGAGACCTATAAAAAAACATGGCAGGAGACAAGAAATATCGGGCTCCTGCTGCGGATATTTTTGGCCTCGCTTCGCCATGTCCTGAAAAAATAGGACATTTTTTCAGCACTTCGACGACGCGGCCAAGCGCCTCCTCAAACGGGCTGGCCAATATCTTTCTGAAATAGTATTTCATTTCTGCGTCCTCACTGCTTTCCGAGTATTTTCTCCTTCTCTTTATTCATGAGAATTTGTAAAATAGCACAAATGCGCTCGCAAGCTCAATGGCAAAACCGTAGCCGGATTTCCTCCAAAAAAGCCTATCTTGTCCTCGAGGACGGAGCCATCTTCGAAGGGCAGAGCGCAGGTTTTGAGGGGGACGCAGAAGGCGAGATCGTCTTCAATACATCGATGACAGGGTATCAAGAGATCCTGACTGATCCCTCCTATAAAGGCCAGATCGTGACCATGACCTACCCGCTGATCGGGAATTATGGCGTCAATGCCGAGGACATCGAATCCGGCAAACCCTGGGTGGAAGGTTTTGTCATCAAAGAAATGGCCGAGGCGCCGTCTAACTGGAGGGCTCAGGAAAGCTTGGCCGGCTACCTGAAGCGGCACAGGATCCCGGCCATCGAGGGGATTGACACACGCAAGCTGACCAAAATGATCCGCGAGAGCGGCGCCCAGAGGGCCCTCATCTCGACCTCGGGAAAGGATATGATGACGCTCTTGAACCGAGTGAAAAAAATCCCTTCCATCGTCGGCCTGGATCTGGTCAAAGACGTAACGACGTCCGAGCCGTACAAGTGGCGGAGAGGCACTTACGACTGGCCCAAGGGATATCCGGAGAAACGGCGGTTTAAATACCTCGTGGCCGCCTATGATTTCGGAATCAAGAGAAACATCCTCCGCAGTCTCGTGAACGAAAAGATGGAAGCGATTGTCGTCCCCGCCCAGACTCCCGCAGAGGAAATTCTGAAGCTCAAGCCTGACGGAGTGCTCCTCTCCAACGGTCCCGGTGACCCGGCGCCGCTCACATATGCTATCGAGAATATCAGGGCTCTGGTCGGCCGAGTGCCCCTCTTCGGGATCTGCCTGGGTCACCAGCTCTTAGCCCTGGCCCTTGGGGGGAAAACGTACAAACTCAAATTCGGCCATCACGGCGCCAATCATCCGGTCAAGAACTTGGAAACGGGCGCGATCGAGATCACCTCGCAAAATCACGGTTTTGCCGTCGATCTTGAATCCCTCAAGGGGCTGGCCAAGCCAACCCACATCAACCTTAACGACCTGACTTGCGAGGGATTCTCCTTGAAAGAAAAATTTCTTCTGACAGTCCAATACCATCCGGAGAGCTCGCCCGGCCCCAGGGATTCCCGGTATCTCTTCCAGGATTTCGGCCGCATGATCGAAAACTTTAAGGGGAAATAAATGCCCAGGCGTCAGGACATTCACTCCATCATGGTTATCGGATCAGGCCCGATCATCATCGGTCAGGCCTCCGAGTTCGATTACTCGGGAACGCAAGCCCTCAAGGCTCTGAAGGAGGAAAATTTCAAGCTGATCCTGGTCAATTCAAACCCGGCGACGATCATGACCGACCCGGAATTCGCCGACCGGACCTACCTCGAGCCTTTGACGGCAGGCTACCTCGAAAGAATCATCGAGAGAGAAAAGCCTGACGCCCTGCTCGCCACTCTGGGCGGGCAGAAAGCTCTCAACCTGGCCTTGGAGCTCGACGGCAAGGGCATTCTCAGAAAACACAATGTCCAGCTCATCGGCATCACTGCCGCGTCGATCCGCAAGGCCGAGGACAGGCTGCTCTTCCGCCAAGCTATGGAACGGATTCGCCTCGAAGTCCCGGACTCCGGCTATGCGTCAACCCTTAAGGAAGCCGTGGACATCGTCAAGCGGATCCATTTCCCCGTCGTCCTCCGCCCCTCGTTCACGCTCGGCGGGACGGGAGGAAACATCGTCAACAACTGGGAAGATTTCTATAAGTTCGTCCCGCTGGGGCTGGCCATAAGCCCTATCTCGCGCCTCCTCGTCGAGAAATCCATCATCGGCTGGAAAGAATTCGAGCTCGAAGTCATGAGGGATAAGAAAGATAATGTCGTGATCGTCTGCCCGATCGAGAACTTTGACCCCATGGGTGTCCACACCGGAGATTCCATCACCGTCGCTCCGGCCCAGACCCTGACCGACAAGGAATACCAAAGGATGAGAGATGCCTCCATCGCCATCATGAGAGAAATCGGCGTCGAGACCGGCGGCTCAAACATCCAGTTCGCCGTCAACCCCGAGGACGGCCGGCTGATGGTCATCGAAATGAACCCCCGCGTTTCAAGGTCATCTGCCCTAGCCTCGAAAGCCACGGGATTTCCGATCGCCAAGATTGCCGCCAAGCTTGCGGTGGGCTACACCCTGGACGAGATCCTTAACGATATCACCAAGAAAACGCCCGCCTGCTTTGAGCCGGCCATTGACTATGTCGTCGTCAAAATTCCCCGCTTCGCCTTCGAGAAATTTCCCGAGGAAGACAGCAGCCTGACAACGCAGATGAAGTCGGTCGGGGAAACCATGGCCATCGGCCGGACCTTCAAAGAATCCCTCCAAAAAGCCATCCGTTCTCTGGAATCGGACCGTTGCGGGCTCGAGCCGATGGACAGGAAACACGGCCGACAGTCCCTCAGGCAGAATCTCCGCCGGCCCAGCGCCGACCGTCTCTGGCTCATTGCCGACGCCCTGAGGCAGGGATTGACGGTGGAAGACATTTACGAATTGACGCGAATCGACCCGTTCTTCCTCCGGAATATCCGGGAGATCGTCGCTTTTGAAGACGAGCTTAGGGCGGCCAAACGGAGCCTCCTTCAGCCCGCGCTCCTCCGCAGAGCTAAAGAGCTCGGGTTTTCCGACCGCCGCATCGGCCAGCTTGCCGGGCTCGCAGAGGATGACGTGCGGAGGAGGCGGGAGGCCGCCGGGGTTAAGCCTGTTTGGAAGGTCGTCGATACCTGCGCTGGGGAGTTTGAATCCGAGACACCCTATTTCTACTCCACTTACGAAGATGAGGATGAGGTTCCGGAAATGCCGCAGAAAAAGGCCATCATCCTCGGCTCCGGTCCCAACCGGATCGGCCAGGGGATCGAGTTCGACTACTGCTGCGTCCACGGCGTCTTCGCTCTGAAGGATGCAGGATACAAGACCATAATGATCAACTCCAACCCGGAGACGGTGTCAACCGATTATGATATCTCGGACCGGCTCTATTTCGACCCGCTGACGCTCGAAGATGTCCTGGCCATCTATAAAAAAGAGAACCCGGAAGGGATTATCGTCCAGTTCGGGGGCCAGACGCCCCTCAAGATTTCGGTGGGGCTGCATAAAAACCACGCTCGCATCCTCGGGACAACCTCGGAGGCCATCGACGAAACCGAAGACCGGGAAAAATTTGACCGCTTCTTGAAAAAACTCGGGTTGTTGCGGCCGCGCAATGGACTGGCCAGAAACTCCCAGCAGGCCCTCAAGATCGCCGACAGGATCGGCTATCCGGTGCTCATCAGGCCTTCCTATGTCCTCGGCGGCCGGGCGATGAAAGTCATCCATGATGAGCGGGAGCTGGCCCGGTATATCGACTCGATCCGGGAATATTTCAGGGACCTTCCTCTTCTCGTGGACGAGTTCATCGACAATGCCATGGAGCTGGATGTCGACCTTCTTTGCGACGGTGAAGAAGTATCCATCGGCGGCGTCCTCGAGCATATCCAGGAAGCAGGTATCCATTCCGGCGACGCCACAATGGTCATTCCGCCGTACTTTTTGGCCGACCGGGTCATAGAGGAAGTCAAAAGGCAGGTTGAGCTAATGGCCAGAGAGCTCAAAATTGTCGGCCTCATGAACGTTCAGCTGGCGGTGAAAGGGACAAAAATCTATGTCCTCGAAGTCAATCCGCGGGCTTCGCGGACGGTCCCGTTTATATCCAAGGCTACGGGTGTTCCCCTAGCCAAGGTCGCCACCCGGCTTATTATGGGCGAGAAGCTCAAGGATATCCGTCTTCCTCAAAGGCCGCATAAACTCTATGCGGTCAAAGAAGCAGTCTTTTCTTTTGACAAGTTCCTGGAGGTCGACCCGATCCTGGGTCCGGAGATGCGCTCCACGGGAGAGTCCATCGGCATCGACCGGGACTTTTCCCTCGCCTTCCTCAAATCTCAAGAAGGAGCGGGATTCTTCCTCCCTCAGGAAGGAGAAATATTCGTTTCTGTGCCGGATGAGGACAAGCCGAAAATTCTGCCGCTGGTCGAGAAACTGGGCCTCCTCGGGTTCACGTTCTTGGCCACAGAAGGCACGGCCCAATATCTGCGGCGGCATGGTTTCACGGTCGACATTATCGGCAAAGTCTACAAGGAAAGACGGAATATCTTGGACGACATCCGCCGGGGAAAGGTCAAGATGATTTTTAACACTCCTTCGGGAATGCAGGAGATGAGCGATGCCCAGAAGATCAGACGCGTAGCCTTCAGCTACAGGGTCCCCTGTTATACGACCATCCCCTCGGCCAGCGCCGCCGCTAAGGCAATCGAGGTGAGAAAAAAGACGGCTCCAGCGCTAATCTGTCTTCAGGACCTGGGAGGTCCCCTATAAGGATAGATAAAAGAGTATGCCTGCAATAAAGAGGGAGTACGTCCCGGGATGGCTGCTGATGCTTGCCGTCGGGGTCCTTTCCTCGGGACTGGCAAAAATCGTGGTTCTCGGCGGCAAGAATCCCGTCGAGGCCACAGCCCTCGCAGTTATCCTGGGAATCCTGTTGAGGAATCTTGGGCTGGTGCCCGGGTATTTCCACCCCGGCATTGGAGCTTTTGAAAAAATACTTACCTTGGGCATCGTCCTTCTGGGCGCTTCCCTCAACTTTAGGGTCATCACTTCAGAGGGCCCCCGCATTCTTCTGGTTATCCTGGTTACCATGGGGACAAGTTACCTGGTGATCTATTTCCTGGGAAAGCTTTTCCGCCTTCCTCAGGGTCTGGCCATCTTGCTCTCCGTGGGGACAACGATCTGTGGAACATCGGCCATCGCCGTAACGGCGCCGCTGATTAAAGCTAAACAGGAGGAAACAAGCTATGCTGTCGGCACGATCACTCTCTGGGGGCTGATGGCCATCCTATTCTATCCCAAGCTGGCCCAGGTCCTTGGAGTTACGGATTTGTCCTTCGGGATCTTTGCGGGGACGGCCATCCACGCTACTCCTCAAGTCGTGGGGGCGGGCTTCATTTTCTCGGAGTTGGCCGGAAAAACAGCGACGGCGGTCAAGCTCATCCGCAACTGTTTTATGGTGCCCCTAGCCCTCTTGATCTCTTTCTGGTATGCCAGAAAGAGCCTGCAAGCGAAGAAAGAAAGGGGGGCCCGCCTCGAGTGGACCAGGGCTTTTCCATGGTTTCTCTTTGGCTATTTCTTCATGGCCGCGTTCAGCACCAAGGGTTATCTTTCACCGACGGGCATCAGGGCTTCGACCGAAGCTGGAAAATTCCTCATCCTTCTCGGCCTTGCGGGCATCGGCCTCAACACGGTCTTGAGTTCTTTCAAGCCTGTGGGATTGAAGCCATTAATTGTCGGTCTCCTTGGCGCGGCTGTCGTGGCGGGATGCAGCATAGCAATGATCGCTCTCGTCCTTTAATCCATGGGAAAGGTGCGAACTATGAAAGACAAACTCAAGGCTTTGCGCGAGCTCATGAAACGTTATCAGGTTGAGGCATATTTCGTCCCCAGCACAGACCCCCATCAAAGCGAGTACGTCCCGGAATTTTGGAAACGGCGGCAGTTCATCACCGGGTTTACAGGCTCGGCCGGCGATGCTCTGATTACGCTTAAAAAGGCCGGGCTGTGGACGGATTCGCGCTATTATCTCCAAGCGGAGCGGGAGCTTAGGGGCAGCGGGTTTGCCCTTTTCAAATGGGGGATGCCCGGCGTTCCTTCCTGGCAGGAATGGGCCGCCCAAGAGTTGTCAGCGGGACAATCTCTCGGCCTCGACCCGAAGCTCATTACCCACAAGGATTTTATCAAGCTCAAGAAGGACCTCGAACGGAGAGGCATCCGGGTCAAGAACATCGAAAAAAATCTTGTTGATGCAATCTCGAGCCAAAGGTCGTCTCCTCCCGGAGGTGAAATTTCTATTCACAGGAAAAAATACGCCGGAGAAAGCGTCCGGAGCAAAATCAAACGGCTCCGCGAAAAAATGGCCGCGGAAGGCGCGGATACTCATGTGTTAAGCCAGCTCGATGCCATCGCCTGGCTCTTCAATATCCGGGGGTCTGATGTCAAATTCAACCCGGTGGCGATCGCCTATGCCATCGTGACCTTGAAAAAAGCTATGCTCTTCATCGCCGAGGGAAAGGTCTCCAAAAGAGCACGCCGGGTTCTCGCCAGAGATGTTCTGATTGAAGATTATGATGATTTTTCTTCGAAGCTGCGTGAGCCGGGCAAAAAAAGCCCGCGCGTTTGGTTGGATGAGTCCAGCGCCAGCGAATGGGTTGTGCGGCTGGTCGGAAGGGATACCGCTCCGATCTTTAAGCCCAGCCCTATTCACCTGTTCAAAGCCACCAAGAACAAAACGGAAATCGCCGGCTCAAAAGAAGCGCACCGCCGCGACGGAGCGGCCATGGTCAAGTTTCTCCGCTGGCTGGAAAAAGAAGCGCCCAACGGCACAGTTACGGAGCTTTCCGCAGCAAAAAAAATGGAAGAATTCCGCCGCCAGCAAGACCTCTTTATGGGCTTGGGTTTCGAGACGATCTCGTCCTTTGGAAGCCACGGCGCTGTTGTCCATTACTCCGTGAGCCCGGAAACCGACATCCCCTTAAAACCGCCGGGCATCTATCTCATTGACTCGGGGAGTCAGTATGAGGACGCGACGACAGATATCACCCGGACCGTTTGCCTGGGCAGGCCGACAGACGAACAGCGCGACCGTTTCACCCGGGTCCTTAAGGGGCTGATGGCTCTCACCAGAGTATCGTTCCCCCGGGGCACGTTCGGAACCCAAATCGATAGCCTCGCCAGGCTGGCCCTCTGGGAGAAAGGCTTGAACTACGGCCACGGGACTGGCCACGGAATCGGGTCTTATCTTGGCGTCCATGAGGGGCCCCAGGCCATCGCCCCCGCGCGCGGGTTCGGAGTCGCCCTCGAGCCGGGCATGATCACCTCGATCGAGCCCGGATTCTACAAAGAAAACGACTACGGCCTCCGGGTGGAAAACGTTGCTCTGGTCGTCAAGAAGGCGCCGAATTCAACAAAGGATGCGGCGTTTTGCGGCTTCGAAACGCTGACGCTGTGTCCTATCGACCTCAAGCTGGTTAAGAAAGGATTGCTCACGCCGGACGAAATCCAATGGCTCAACAGCTATCACCGGAAAGTCCGGAAGGCGTTGACGCCGCGTTTGTCAAGTGCTGAGGCCGCCTGGCTCGAGAAGGCCACTCGGCCGATACAGACAATCACCTTAAATTTCGCAAACGCCGTGCTCAAAAAGCCTGCTCTATAATCCCGCCGCCCAACACGACATCGCGCTGGTAAAAGACTACGGACTGACCGGGAGTGATGGCCCTCTGGGGGATTTCAAACTCGACTAAGGCCTGGTCAGGAGAACGGAAAGTCACCCGGGCCTTCGCTTCTTCGTGCTTGTGACGTATTTTGGCTTTTACTTGGAGCACGCTTTTGTGCTTTTGCCGGGAAATCAGGTTGATCCGCGAAGCGAGAAGCGTCTTTCGGTGAAGACCGCTGGGGCCTCCCACAACAATCGTGTTCTTCTCTCCATCGATAGAAATAACGTATAACGGTTGCGCCCCCGCTATTCCCATCCCGCGGCGCTGCCCAACCGTAAAATGGATGATCCCCTTGTGTCCGCCCAGCACTCGGCCGCTCGCATCTTTGACGGGCCCGGGCAGGAGCGCCTGAGGAATCCGCTCTCTCACGAACTCCGGATAGCGTCCTGAGGGGACGAAACAGATCTCCTGGCTCTCTGGTTTCGCCGCCACGGGAAGATTCCATTTCTTGGCCATCTCCCGGACTTCCCTTTTGGTCAGGTTTCCGACCGGCATCAGCGCCCTGGAAAGCTGTTGTTGGGTAAGAGAATAAAGAAAATAGGACTGGTCCTTGGCCCTGTCTCTGCCTTTCTTGAGGAGAAAACGCTTCCTGGAGCGGCTAAAAACCACTCGGGCATGATGTCCTGTGGCTACATAATCCGCCCCGAGCCTTTTGGCCCTGTCTACAAGAAGACCAAACTTGATCTGCTCATTGCAGCGGATACAAGGATTAGGAGTCCGGCCCCGGCTATATTCTCGACAAAAATCGGCAATGACGCTTTTTTCAAATTCCCGGCGAAAATCCACCACAAAATGCGGGATACCCAGCCGCAAGGCCACCTCATGTGCGTCCTCAATCGCCTTCCAGCCGCAGCAGCTCCTGAGCTCATCAGAGCGGCAGAGGTCTTGGGGAAGCGAGAAAAGGTTCATAGTGACGCCGATAACGTCATATCCTTTTTTATGAAGAAGCGCAGCCGCCACAGAGGAATCGACGCCTCCGCTCATGGCCACCAGGACTTGTTTGCGTTTCATCTTCGGGTCGCTTTTATGGATTATAGCATAAAAAGTTTGCCGAGATTCTCATTGACTTGCCCGCGAAAAGGTGCTAAATAAAGAATAGACTACAAAAAGGAGAAGGAAGTCCAATGAAAAAGGTATGCGTTTATTGTTTTTTCATCTCTTTTTTAGTTCTAGCCCTAACTCCTGTCCGCCTCTTCTCGGATCAAGGCTACTGGTCAACCACGAAGTTTGAGTTCAGCACTGCCGTAAGCTTCGAGAAGGCCCTTCTGGATTCGTCCTATTTTCATCAGTATTCGCCGCCGTTCCTCTCGGGCGACTATGTGAGCGACGCCACGCAGACGATCAACCTGAACGGACAAACCGGATGGGGCATTAGCGCTGCTTTCGCCTACATGTTTCTCAAGAACTTCGGGCTCGAAGTGCAGTTCGAGTACGGCAAACCCAAGATCACAGGCGTGAATTCGCCCTATGATGTCTATCTCAACTATGCGCTCAGTTATGATGCCGGCCCCCCGCCCTATCCCTTTGTCTTTGAGCGCTCATTCGGCTGGCCTGATACAGTAGGGCATCTCACCGAGCTCTGTCTCAGCCTCGATCTCATGGGCAGACTGCCGCTCTCAAAAAAAATCGCCTTTTCCCTTTCAGGCGGGCTCACCTATTTCAATGTCAAAGGGCAAGGGACGGGCCTGGCCTACGCCAAGTATTGGTGGGAAGAGGGCTGGTTTAATGGAGAGACATACCAGTACAAGTTCGAATTCGGGCCGCTGAACAAGTTGGGCTTAAACCTGGGCCTGGAGTTTAACCTGATTCTCTACAGCACGTTCTGTTTTGTGATGGACTTGCGCTATTATGGCTGCCCCAAGACGACTCTGGGGCTGGAGATCATCAATGAGGGGCTCATCCCGGACGACTTCAACCAAATCAAGGCGACGATGAACCTTCATGATATCAGGGTTGATCCGTCCTATTACCGGATCAACGTCGGTCTGAAATATCTGTTCTGATCTATTTCTTTTCTTCCTGCTCGGGCGATGGGGCCTTCTTTTGGCAGCAGGACTTCATCTTGGCAAAGTGTTCCTGGATCTTCTTAACCGTGTCTGGGTTCTTTGAGGTGACTTTCACCGCCACGCCGTCGGGCAGGTTTTCGATTTTCATTTCCACATCCTGAGATTGAAGGGGGCACGTCATCATGCAATTATGGCCTTGAGCTCCCATTGGCATCTTCTGGCAGCAACCCATTTGCCCGTGCTGCATCATCATCCCCTGCCCCTGGGGCATGGCTTTCTTTTCCAGGTTCATGCCGCACTTGGCGCATTTTCCCGGCTGGTCGGATGTGACCTCGGGATGCATCGGGCAGGTGTAAACGTCCTTTGATTCCGCTTTCTTCTGGATGTATTTTTCAGGTTCCTGAGCAAACTTTTCTTTGCAGCCTTCGCAGCAGAAATAGTAGGTCTTACCCTGGTACTCAAGGGGCGCCTTGGCCTCGGATTTCTTCATTACCTTGCCACTCACCGGGCAGGTGACGGTCTCGTCACTTGTCTGTTGGGTAAAGCCCGAAAAAACAAGCACCAGGCTGAGGGCGAGCAAAACGGCTAAAACTTTCGCATTTTTCATGCTTCTGTCCTCCTTTAAATTCTATTTATTCTATAAGAATAGTGTATATTAGCATAGGTGGAGCTTTTCCGCAAGAAGCGCCTCACCTGACGATGAGCTTGCCTTTGAGCATGCCCATGCCGCAGGTGAAGGTGTACTCCCCTGCCTCTGGCGGTGTGAATTCGACCGGCGTCGTCGCAAAAGCCGGGAGGGGCCGACGGATGTTGAAATCGCCGAAGACCACCGTGTCCGAACAATCAGCCGTCTCGTCTCGATAGAAATTCAGGCGCACGGGTATCCCCTTTTTAACGACGATGACGTCGGGAGAATAGCCTCCTTTGACGACAATCCTCACTTCCTGGACATTGTCTTGGGCCGGTGCTGCCACCTTAGCCTTGGCCTTTCTCCGGGAAAAGAAGAAATACCAATTGACCAGCAGGATAAGCAAGACCCCGAGGATTGTCACCAGGATTTTCGTCGTCATGGTCGCCCTCCTAGGTGCGGATCTTTATCCGCCGCAGCCGGAGCGAGTTAGAAACGACGCTGACGGAACTGAAGGCCATGGCGGCTGAGGCAATAATAGGGTTGAGGAGAATATGGAAGAAAGGATAGAGGACCCCGGCGGCGACCGGGATTCCCACGACATTGTAGAAAAAAGCCCAGAAGAGGTTTTGTTTGATGATCTTGACCGTCTTTTTGCTTAAGGCGATAGCGGTAGCGACGGCCCGCAGGTCGCCCCGGATGAGCGTGATATCTGAAGCCTCCATGGCCACGTCAGTGCCTGTGCCGATGGAAATCCCGACATCTGCCTGGGCCAGGGCGGGCGCGTCATTAATTCCATCGCCGACCATAGCCACCTTTTTGCCGGTTTCCTGGAGGTTCTTGATCTCGTGGACCTTGTCCTCCGGAAGGACCTCGGAGATCACTTTCTCGATCCCAACTTTCCGCGAAATGGCTTCGGCTGTCCTGGGATGATCACCGGTCAGCATGACCACGTCCAGCCCGAGTTTTTTAAGGCTTGCGACAGCTTCGGCGGAGTTCTCCTTCAGAGTATCTGCGACGGCCAGCAGACCGGCGGCCGCCCCGTCTACGGCGACATAAATAACTGTTTTCCCTTCGGCAAAAAATTCTTCAGCTCTCTTTTCCCAGTCCCTGATATCTATTCCTTTGTCTCCCATGAGTTTGGCGTTCCCAAGATAGACTTTTCTTCCCGCTACCAGAGCTTCGACACCGTGGCCTTCGATGACCTTGAAATCCTTGGCCTCTTCGACTGGCTCATTCCTCTCTAGCTTTGCCTTCAGAACGGCCTCTCCAAGGGGGTGTTCGGAGAATCTTTCAGCTGCAGCGGCCAGACGGAGAATTTCGGCTTCCTCGAAGGGCGGGGAAGAAATGATATCGGTGAGTTCCGGTTCTCCTTTTGTCAGTGTGCCGGTCTTGTCAAAAAGGATCGTGTTCACTTTATGAATCGTCTCGAGACTCTCTCCCCCCTTGATGAGAATTCCGTTCTCCGCGCCCTTTCCCGTTCCCACCATGACGGCAGTGGGAGTTGCCAGCCCCAGGGCGCAAGGGCAGGCGATGATCAGAACCGCCACAAAATTGAGCAAGGCCAGGGTCAAAGGTGGAGCCGGCCCAAAATTATACCAGATTACAAACGTGGCGATAGCTATGGAGATGACCACGGGCACGAAATAACCGGAGATGACATCGGCCAGCCTCTGGATCGGAGCTTTGGAGCCTTGAGCATCCTGGACCAGCCGGATAATCTGCGAAAGAGCCGTATCTTTCCCGACCTTGGTGGCCCGGAAGCGGAAACTCCCGGTCTTGTTCAGGGTGGCGCCGATTACCTCATCCCCCGGCGCCTTGCGCACGGGCATGCTTTCACCGGTGATCATCGACTCATCGACTGAAGAGCGGCCCTCCTCCACAGTCCCGTCCACCGGAATCCTCTCGCCGGGCCGGACGACAACAAGGTCGCCGACAACCACCTCCTCGCTGGGAATATCCTGTTCCGCTCCTTCCCTAATGACCCGCGCCGTTTTGGGCTGAAGCCCCATCAACTTCTTGATCGCCTCAGAAGTCCGGGTTTTCGCCCTCGCTTCAAGGATCCGGCCGAAGAGGATCAGGGCAATGATGAATGCCGATGTATCAAAATAGACCGCCGGCGCAATCCCAACTCTCTTGAAGAACGACGGAAAGAGTGTGGCGGCGACACTATAAAGATAGGCGGCCATGGTTCCCACGGCAATCAGAGTATTCATATCGGCGTTTCGATGACGGAAGGAGGTCCAGGCTCCTTTGAGGAACGGCCAGCCGATGACAAATTGGACAGGCGTGGCCAGGGCCCAGAGGACAAAAAAGCTGTTCAAAAAATGGGGAATCCAGGGGAACCAATGGTTCATGCTGCCAAGAAAGACAATGACCGCAAGGATTATGCCTGAAATAAAGCGGAGCTCCAGCTTCTTGTACTCGTTCCTGCGGATGGCCTGTTCGAGGTCTTCGTCCTCTTCCCTCCCGCCCACATCGAGGACTTTATAACCTGTCCGTTCGATCTCACGCTTGATCTCTCCAAGGTTTGTTTCCGAGGGCAGATATTCTACCCTGACTTTTCCGGTGGCCAGGCTAACGACGGCTTTGGCCACGCCTCGAATTCCGATGAGAGCCTTCTCGATTTTCTGGACACATGACGCGCAGAGGATGCCATCGACGAGGATCTCGACGATCACCGTGCCGACATCATAGCCCATTTTCCGGATCGTGGAGATGAAATCCTGAGATTTAGCAACCCGGGGATCGAACAGGACTGTGGCCCGGGATGTAGCCAGGTTGACACTAGCCTTTTCCACCCCGGCGAGGAGGACAAGGCTATTTTGAATATTGACGGCGCAGCTGGCGCAGCTCATCCCGCGGATGGGAAGGTCGATCTGCTCCCGGGTTGAGTCTCCGGTCTTCGCAGCGGCGTCCTTCACTTTTTTCCCTCATACTCGCAAACCTCGGCCGCTTTGCCTTCTTTCATGTCCATGCCGCAGACGACGTCCTTAACCCTAGCTTTCTCCTCACTTCGCCAATATTATCGAACATTTTTCAGCCTCACGGAACTCCCCCGTTTTTAATAGTTCAGAACAAAAGGGAAAGAATAAGCAACCTGCTCAGAAGACACTCAACAAACCAGGAAAGGCGGGGGCGCTATTCTATGAGGACTGTTTTTTCTTGGTTGAGATTCGAAACGGCACATACAGCGGACAAAACCCGACCAGGCTGGTTAAAACAAAGATGATGGCAACGACGCCAAGAACAATGGCCGCCGTGCCAGTAATCTGCTTGGTGAAGTAAAGCACAGCTATAATTACAGCTAGCAGAAGACGAATAATCCTGTCAGCCGAACCCATATTTGTTTTCATACGAAACCTCCTTTCTTAGGTGCCCAAATCGCCCGACGATATCGTCCCATCCATTTTATGGATTCTCTGGAATTTGTCAATTATGGGTCTCTGCCTTTGATTTGCATGCGTCTTTGAATTTGTGCTAAAATTCCACGCGGCAAGGCCAGAAGGAGAAAATATGTCCGGACACTCAAAATGGCATTCCATCAAACATAAAAAGGCGGCCACTGACGCCAAGAGGGGGAAGCTCTTTACCAAGATTATCCGGGAATTGAGCATCGCGGCGCGGACCGGCGGCGGGGATCCGGAATCAAATGCCCGCCTGCGCAAAGCGATCGGCGACGCCAAGGCCGTCAACATGCCAGCCGACAACATCAAGCGGGCAATCATGAAAGGAACGGGCCAGCTGGAAGGGTCCTCCATCGATGAGGTCAATTACGAAGGCTACGGCCCCGGTGGCGTGGCGATCTATGTCGAGGCGCTTTCCGACAACAAGAACCGGACGGTATCGGAAATCCGGCACATCTTCATCAAGAATGGCGGCCGGATGGGAGAATCCGGCTGCGTTGCCTGGATGTTCAAACGGAAAGGTTACATTATCGTCCAACAGTCCAAGGCTTCCGAAGAGAAGCTCCTGGACATCGTCCTTTCCAGCGGCGCAGAAGACCTGAGGGAAGACGGGAGCAACTTTGAGATTCTCACTCCTCCGGAAAATTTTGAAGCGGTCGTTGAAGCCTTGAAGCAGCACAACATAGAAATCGACTCCGCCGAGATCGGCTACGTCCCCCAGACCTATGTCAAGCTCGAGGGGAAACAGGCTCAGCAACAGCTCCGTCTCATGGAAGAGCTCGAGGACCATGACGATGTCCAGCATGTTTGGGCCAACTTCGATATCGACGAAGCGGAGATCGCCAGCTTTTCAGGCTGAAAGCATTCATGAGGGTTCTCGGAATCGACCCCGGCAGCCAGGCCACAGGATTTGGAATTATCGAGCATGCCGATAATCAATATATCGTCCAAGCTTTCGGAACAATCAAGCCCTCCCGCCGTCTGCCCTTCCACCAGAAGCTGAACGAGATCAAAGAGCGCTTGGAGGAGCTAATCAAAGCCTACGCGCCAGAGGATGTGGCCATCGAAAGTCCTTTCTATGCCCAGAACATCAAGACTGCTCTCGTTCTCGGCCAGGTGAGAGGAGCAGTGCTTGTGGCTGTGGCATCCAGCCGATGCTCTCTCTTTGAATACTCTGCCCTGGAGATCAAGAAAGCGGTCACTGGCTACGGCCAAGCCGAAAAGCAGCAAGTCGGCACGATGGTGAGAGCATTGCTTAATATCGAAGATGAGTTCATGGAGCCTGATGCCTCCGACGCTCTGGCTGCCGCCTACTGCCATCTTAACACCCGGCTGTTCCGGCAAAAAGTTGAAGAGTCGACCTCAAGAGGGAGACAATGATCGGCTTTCTCAGGGGGAACCTCATTCAGAAAACTCCTCAATCCGTGGTTGTGGATATCGCCGGAGTGGGCTATGCCGCGGCCATCCCCCTATCCACTTATTTCAAGCTCGGCGAAGAAAACAGTCCGGTTGAACTCTACATATATACGCATCTCACGGACAATGCCCTGGCCCTTTACGGATTCTCGACCAGGGAAGAAAAAGACCTTTTTTTGAAGCTCATCGATATCTCGGGAATCGGGCCCAAACTGGCTCTGAACGTCCTGTCCGGGATCGGCCCGGCCGAGCTCGAAGAGGCCGTGCAGCACAGCGATATCGCCAGGATCACTCTCATCCCTGGGGTCGGGAAGAAAACGGCCATGCGAATCGCCCTCGAGCTTCAGGAGAAGATGGAGAAAAAAGAGAAGCTTCTCCGCGTCAAAGGCTCCCAGGAAAGGGAAGACCTTATTTCCACTCTGATGAACCTGGGGTTCAGAAGAAAGGAAGTGGAAGAGGTCGTCGACCAGACGATTAAAACTTTTACATCTGCTGCGGGAATCGAGAAGCTCCTCCGGGAATGCCTGAAAAAGATGGCAAAAATATGAGTCCCGAAAAGATGACGGCAATCCTGACTCCTGTCCGGACTAAAGAAGACCTTCCGTTCGAAGACAGCTTGCGGCCGAGGACGTTCGAGGAGTTCATCGGCCAGGAGACGATCAAAACCAATCTCCGGATCTTCATCGAAGCGGCCAAGAAACGAGAGGAGCAGCTCGACCATGTTCTTCTTTATGGCCCGCCCGGTCTGGGAAAAACGAGTCTCGCCTACCTCATCGCCAAGGAATTGGGCGTTGGCATCAAGCCGACCGCGGGCCCCGTTATCGAAAGGACGGGCGACCTCTCCGCCATCCTGACCAACATGCAGAAAAAGGAAATCCTTTTTATCGACGAAATTCACCGCCTCCATCCTTCTGTCGAAGAGCTCCTCTATTCCGCTATGGAAGACTACAGCCTGGATATCATCATCGGCCAGGGGCCGAGCGCTCGCAGCCATAAACTGCAGCTCAAAAAATTCACCCTGGTCGGAGCAACAACGCGCGCCGGCCGGATCACAGCCCCGCTCCGGGGCCGGTTCGGCATCATCCACCGTCTGGATTATTACAGGGATGAGGACCTCGAACAGATCATCCGCAGGTCCGCCTCGCTGCTCGGAGTGGCCATCGATGATAAGGGCGCCGAACATATCGCCCGCCGTTCAAGAGGCACGCCGCGGGTGGCCAACCGCCTCCTGCGGAGAGTGCGGGACTACGCCGATGTCAAGGCTGACGGCTGCATCACGGCCACTGAGGCCCAGAGAGCTTTGGACATGATGGAAGTCGATCATCTCGGGCTGGACGAAGTTGACCGAAAAATTCTCCTGACGATCATCGAGAATTTCGGCGGCGGCCCTGTCGGAATTGCCACGATCGCCGCAGCTATCGATGAGGAAAAGGACACCATCGAGTCGATCTACGAGCCTTTCTTGATGCGCATAGGGTTTCTGGAAAGGACGATCCGCGGCCGCAAGATTACGGCCAAAGCCTATGAACATTTGAGGCTCGCTCCCCCGCCCGCACCTGTCAATTCTCAGAAAAGGCTGTTTAAAGAATAAGGGGGGCGCGGCGCCCATTTGTTGAGGAAAGGATAAAGGCGCGGATCATATGCTGACGTCAGCTTTCGACTACAAACTCCCGGCCGAACTCATTGCCCAAAAGCCGCTCCAGAAAAGGGACGAGTCGCGGATGATGGTGGTCGACCGCCGGGCAGGAAAAATCATTCCCTCGCTCTTCCGGAATCTGGCTGAATATCTCCATCAAGGAGACGTCCTTGTCCTGAACAGCGTTAAAGTCATCCCGGCCAAGGTCTATGGAGCAAAAGACGGCCAGGATGTTGAATTTCTTTTTTTGAAGGAGAAAGAGGCGTGTACCTGGGAAGTGTTGTGCCGTCCGGCCAAGAAAATCCGGGAAGGAGACCTGGTTTTTTTTGACCCCGGATTCGAGGGCCGCGTTTCGGGTGTGGAGGAAGGGGGAAAAAGAATCCTCCATTTTTCCTCCGGCAACGTCCTCGGCCATCTCCGCAAGATCGGATTTGCTCCTCTTCCCCCGTATATCAAGCGCCCCCGGAAAGGCGCTCGTCTCAGGACATTCGACCTGGAAAGATACCAGACCGTTTTTTCCCGGCGCGAAGGCGCCATCGCCGCACCCACTGCCGGGCTCCATTTTACCCCGCAGGTTCTGCGAAGGATAAAAGAACGGGGTGTCGTTGTCTGTGACGTAAATTTGGAGGTGGGGCAGGCGACCTTTCAGCCTGTCCGCACGGAGCATATCGAGGACCACAAAATGCTTGAGGAACGGTTCACCATAAGCCCGTCGGCTGCCCGAAAAATCAACCTGGCAAAAAAAGAAAAAAGGCCGGTCATAGCGGTCGGGACAACAGTCGTGCGGGCTTTGGAGAGTGCCCGGCGGACGGATCGGGTGGAACCCGGGACTCATTCAACCCGCCTTTTCATCCGTCCGGGGTTTGCTTTTGGGACCGTCGACATGCTTTTGACCAATTTCCATCTGCCCAGGTCGACGCTTCTGATGTTGGTCTCAGCCTTTGCCGGGCTCGACATCATCCAGAAAGCGTATGCTGAAGCAGTCCGTCAAAGATACAGATTCTACAGCTATGGTGACTGCATGCTCATTATTTAAAAATTTCTCTTGATCATCGCGCCTTTCTTAGACTATGTTTACTCCCTTCAAGAAACGCCCTGAGGAGTTTTCGGATGAACGTCGAAAGAAAAAACCCGCCTGGCCAAAAATTCCCGTCTTCATTCTGGACAGCTAACACTATCGAGCTGTTTGAGAGGGCCGCCTATTATTCTATGGCGTCCTTCATGGTGATCTACCTCAACGAGGTCCTGGGCATGAGGCCCACAACAGCCACTTTTCTCAACGGCTCCATCCTCTGGGGGCTGATCTATTTCCTGCCTATTCTCTCCGGCACGCTGGCGGACAAGTTCGGCTACAAACGCTCGCTGCGGGTCGCCTTCCTGATGATCTCCCTGGGCTATTTTATCATGGGGAATATCCAGAGATTCTGGCCGGCTCTTCTTGGGGCGGCGACGGCCCAGGCCATCGACTACACCGTCCCGGTTGTCCTCGGGATCATTCTCATCGGCATGGGCGGGTCCATCGTCAAACCCTGCATCGCCGGCACAATCCAAAAGACATCCGGCACGCGGGCAACCCTCGGGTTCGGCATTTTCTACATGATCATCAATATAGGGTCCATCACCGGCCGCGGCGTCTCCTATTTCATCCGGACAAACCTGGGCATTCCGGCCATTTTCACCTATGCCGCGACCATTTTTGCGCTTCTTGGTCTGGCGGTCGTCCTGTTTCTCTATAAAGAACCGGAGTATGTGAGCGACGGGAAAAAAGATGACCAAAAGGTCCAAAAAAGGACTCTGGGCCAGGCGGTTCTCGGCATTTTCATCGTCCTCAGGAACTTGAAATTCGTCTTTTTCCTTATCGTCATCGGACTCTTTTGGATCCTCTACGTCCAGCTCTACAACCTCATGCCTCTTTTCCTCAGGTTTATAGACCCCAACGCGCCTATGGAGCTCTACACCTTGGCCAATCCTGTGATGATCGTGGCTTTACAGCTCGTCGTCACCAGGATCGTCAAACGGTGGACTCCCGTGAAATCCATCATCCTGGGAGCTGGCGTCACCACAGCCGGAATGTTGCTCAATGTTCTTCCCCCGCTTTTTCTCTCTGATTTGTCCCAGAAGGTTAGCTTGGCCGGCCTGGCCGTCCCCGTCGTAGGCATCTTCCTTATCATCTCAATAGCCTCTATGGCGCTCGGCGAGATGACGGCTTCTCCCCGCATTTACGAATATATCGGCGGAATCGCCCCCAAAGGCCAAGAGGGATTATATCTTGGGTATGCCAATCTTCCGATTGCCCTCGGAAGCATCTTTGGCGGACCGCTAGGCGGCCGGCTATTTGAAAAGTTTATCTCCGAGCCGCAGAAAGCCGGACAAGCGGTCAACCCGGTGGCCATGTGGCTCATCATCGCCGCCATGGGAATTCTATCGATGATCGGCCTGGCCATCTATGACCGGGCTGTGGTCAAGAGCCGGAAGCCGCCGGGAATTTGACAAAATGTCCCGGCTGCCTTATAAATCTTGACAAGAGGAGAAACCCGTTCGGTCAAACGATGAAAGACGATAAAGACTTGGAAGAGAAGCTGGCTGACATTCTCTATCCCAGCACCAAGGCCAAGGAATTCAAAATCACTCTTGTCTATCGGTATAAAATATCGCCCGATTATGAGAGAGCTGTGGACCTGGCCAAAAGAAATCCGACCTACCGGGAAGAGGGAGACGGTGAATGGGTCCGCCACTCCGCCACGTTCACACCGGATGAGGTCGACGAACTGTTTGCCCTCTTCAACCTTGTTCATGAATGGGAAGGTACGGAAGTCCTGGTCAATCACAAAAGGATTCCTTATGGCCAGCAGCTCTGGCTGCCCTTGATGTGGTACTACCGGATTAAATGAGCCAGGCGGACATTTCTCTATGTGAACCGCCCCTTTTGGGAACATGCCTAGCCGCGCGCGGTGAGGACAGGACAGAAAAAAAGCTAGTCCCTAAAGCCAAGAATTCCTTCCGAGATTCACCTCAAGAGGTGATCTAAAGTCGTGAATTCAGCAGACAAATATAATTAAAGTTGAACTTTTTTTAAGGATGCTTTATAATTATTGTGAAAAAGGAAAGGAGTAAAGACTTGAAAAAGACTCTCATTTTGGTAAGCCTGGGTTTGCTATTGGTTCTGGCCTGGACGAACTCCTGCAAGTCAATCTTCTCCTCTGACGAGTCCAGCTCGTCTGCAACCGCAGAGACCTCGGCTTCCAACAATTCGAACTCCAACAATTCAAATTCTAACTCAGGTTCAGGGACAACGACCGGAATGGGTTTCTTGCAGGTGATCATCAGGGATGCCCCCGTCACTAATGTGGACCAAGTCTGGATCACGATCGACAGAATCCGGGTGCATCAGGCCTGCGAAACCGAAGATACGTGCTTTATCACTGTCTTGGAAACCCCCATGTACGTCGACCTGCTCTTAATGAAAGACTCTCCACTGGATCTCACGCCGGTCCCGCTCCCGGCCGGGAAGTACAACCAGATCCGGATGTCCGTCGGTTCCCCCTGTAGCCTTGTCTTGAAGGGTGACGATCCTACGCCCTATCCGCTAGATGTGCCGAGCGACGAAATCAAGATCCATTACCAGTTCGAAGTTCCAGAGGGCGGCACGGCCCAGATAACGCTGGATTTCAACGCGGAAGAGTCCCTTCACATCGTAAAAAAGGGAAACAAGGACGTTTATCTTTTAAGGCCAGTGGTCAACGTAGTCGGATTCCAGCAACAGGGTCCTGGCATCTAGTAATCTCGATTTCCTCTTTTCGCATTCTGGAAGGCAGCTGCTGCGGCGCGGTCTCAACAATCCTAAGCCTGCGTTTTTTCTGCATTTTCTAAAAGAGCTCAGCGGGAGTTCGAGCCACATCTCCCGAGCCTCGTCGGGGGGTACGCCGTGCCAGGACCATATTCCAAATCAATGCGGTTGACCCCGCTTTTTTCCTGTGCTATAAGCAATAAGGTCTATTCCCAATCAATAATAAGGAGAAACACGCGTCATGCCCCCAAAAAATATGGTCAACCTGAAATTCAATGAAATTCCGTCGCAATGGTACAATATTTTGCCCGATTTGCCAGTGCCGTTGCCGCCGCCGCAGGACCCGAAAGAAGGCCCTTCGCGGCTCCAAAACTTGCCCAATCTTATGATCGGCGAATGTCTAAAGCAAGAATTCTCCAGCGAACGATGGATTGATATTCCCGGCGGTATCATGGACCTTTACGCCAAGGCCGGCAGACCGAGGCCTCTCTTCAGAGCGACAAATCTGGAGAAAAGGCTGGGAACACCGGCGAGGCTCTATTATAAGAGCGAATTCTTTAGCCCGACGGGAAGCCATAAAGTCAATACGGCGCTGGCCCAATGCTGGTACGCGAAACAGCAGGGGTTCGAACGGGTGACGACGGAAACTGGAGCCGGACAGTGGGGAACCGCACTTTCTTATGCAGCGGCCGTGACGGGTTTAAAGTGTACTGTTTTTTGGGTGCGAAGTGTCTATAACTGGAAAAAAGACCGCTTGTCATTCATGAAACTCTTGGGCGCGGAGGTGTATGCCTCGCCGAGTCATATGACTGCCTTCGGCAAGTCTTTATATGAAAAAAATCCGGATCATGTGGGCTCACTCGGCATCGCCATTTCTGAAGGCCTGGAGGATTCTCAAAAAGACCCCAAGGCGACCTATTCTCTTGGTTCGGTCTTGAATCATGTCCTCATGCATCAGACAATCATCGGCCAGGAGACGCAAAAACAGTTCGAACTTTTTGACGACTATCCAGACCTGGTTATTTCTTGCCTTGGCGGCGGTTCCAATTTTGGCGGATTTGCCCTGCCCTTTGTTGCAGATGTCTTGAAGAAAGGGGAAAAGATAAGATTCATCGCGGCTCAGAGTGAAGTCGCTCCGAACCTGCAGGGAAAGTATGAGTATGATTTCGCTGACTACGCGGAAATAACGCCTATGCTAATGATGTATACTTTGGGTCACAGGGCTGACATGGAACCGGTCAAAGGTGACGGATTACGCTACCATGGCTGCTCACCGATCATCAGTCTATTGCGGAACAAAGGCTACATTGATACGGTTGCCTACCCAAAAGATGAAAAACACGTCTTTGAAATGGCCAAGCTGTTCATGGAAGCGGAGGGATGGCTTCCCGCTCCCGAATCAGCTTATTCCATTTGCTGCGCCATCGATGAGGCCCTCAAGTGCAAGGAATCGGGAGAGAAAAAGGTGATCGCTTTCAATATCAGCGGGCACGGATTCCTGGATATATTCGGGTATCGCACCGTCTTGGGCCTGGAATAGACCCGGCAGCCGCTATCCTATCCTCGGCAATAAGGACGCGTAAGTTCCTTGTGAATATCGGAAAAGACTTCTTGGCAGAGGCAGGCAAGAAGCCTCTGAGCTTTTGACTCAAAGACTTTAAAAGGGTGGCAGCTGCTTTTTTGCTTCGAGGAGCCCTCCCATGGATCGAAGAAGAAATAATCAATTCAAAGCTCTTGTTTTATGTGTTTGGTGGAGCTTCATCCTGCCCCAGGCTGCCAGTGCCAGAAAGCCAGCCATCCAGGTTGTTCCAAAGTCGGCTTTGCTCGGGATTCCGGCTAATATCCAAGCCCAAGGATTGAAAGCGGGCGAAAATGTAACCCTTTGTGCCCGGTCGGAGGACGGGAACAACGTTCGCTGGGAATCCGCAGCTCTCTTTGTTGCTGACAAAAAAGGAATTGTAGACATCGCCGCCCAGGCGCCCGTCTTTGGAGATTATTCTGAGGTGGACCCAGCTGGCCTCTTCTGGTCTATGAAGCCTCAAGGTCTCGAAAAAAAGGACTGGCGGCCCTACTCCTTCAAAGGCCTTGACCGGATGACAGTAACGTTGACAGCAGAGAAAGACGGCGTCGTCCTGGCCACAGCCCGAGTTGAAAGGCTGATTCGTGTCCAGGAATCCAAACTTGTCCGGGAATCTATCAGAGGGGACGGGCTTGTGGCCACGCTCTTCTACCCTGCAGAAGGCGGCCCTCATCCAACCATTATTAACCTCGGCGGCTCCGGAGGAGGGCTTTCAGAGCAGCGGGAAGCACTTTTGAGCTCTTACGGATATGCAGTTTTGGCCCTGGCCTATTTCGGCATCGAACACTTGCCGCAAGAGTGTATCGAAATACCCGTTGAATACTTTGAAAAAGCGATAGGGTGGCTCAAAACCCATAAAGCCGTGGACCCAGAGCGGATTGCGGTATCAGGAGGTTCCAAAGGCGGAGAGCTGGCACTTCTCCTCGGCGCCAGCTTTCCCGATATCAAGGCTGTAGTCGGCATTGCGCCCAGTGCTTTCATCTGGCAGGGAATCAGTCAGAAGTCTTTTAATCCACGCTCTTCCTGGTCCAAGAACGGTCAGGGATTGCCTTTTGCGCCGTTTAACTTGATCTGGTCAGACTATCAAAAGATCCTGAAGAAGGAGCCCATCGCCTTCAGGGAGTGGTATAACCCAGAGAAGATAAATCCGGACAGATTAAAAGCCGCCGCCATTGAGGCAGAAAAAATCAACGGGCCCGTTCTTCTGATATCCGGCTCAGACGACCAGATGTGGCCTGCAGAAGTTTTTTCTGAGATGATCATAAAAAGGTTGAAAGAATATGGGCATCCCTACCCGGACCAGCACATCTGTTTTGAAGGAGCCGGGCATACTTTCCTCCTGCCTTACCTGCCCACGGCAGCCAACCAGACAAACAGACAATATATATTCGGAGGAAATCCCAGGGCTGATGCTCACGCCAGCCTTGGAGCCTGGAAGGCGATCCTTGATTTTCTAAGCAGGCATTTGCGCAGAAAATAGGGATCTGCCGAAAACCAGGCTTTTATATTTAAAAAGAGACGAGTTTCTTAAATTCCCGGAAGCGCGCCTCAATGTCTTGATGGGCGAGAGTTTTAAACCGCTCATATCCGAAATCCTCGATGGCAAAGGAGGCGAGGACGCTTCCGAAAATGCCGGCTTTGCGAACATCCTTCCGGGCCAGACTCTTGGATTTATCCAAATAGCCTAAAAATCCGCCCGCAAAGCTGTCACCGGCGCCGGTCGGGTCAACGACGTCCTCACAAGGCAGGGCCAGCATGCCGAAGACGAAACTCCGGCCGAAAACCAGTGCGCCGTGCTCTCCCTTCTTGACGACTATGAGTTTCGGACCGGCCTGGAGCAACTTCTTTCCGGCCTTGATGAGGTTGGTCTCCTGTGTCAGCATCTTGAGCTCTTCTTCGTTGGCGAAAAATATATTCACTTTCTTAAGGGCCGTCCAGAGGGAAGCGGGCTTGTTGGCGATCCAATAATTGATCGTATCCAGGGCCACGAGCCCGGGCTGGCTGAGCTGAGACAGGATGCCATCCTGGAGGTCGGGGTCGATGTTGGCCAGGAAGACGATATCGGCCGCCCGGTAGGACTCAGGCAGCCTCGGCCGGAAATCCTCGAAGACGTTGAGTTCCGTTGTGATGGTCTCTCTCTGGTTGGGGTCGTAACCATAGTGCCCTTCCCAGTGAAACGTCTTCCCTTTTTTGACCTCCAGGCCTGCCGTATCAATGTTCCTGGACTTAAAGAATTCGATCACGTCTCGGGGAAAATCCTCTCCCACGACACCGACGATTTTGGGGGCCGTAAAGAAGCTCGCCGCCAGGGAGCAATACGTGCAGGAGCCGCCGACGATTCTTTCCCGTCTGCCCCGCGGCGTCTGGATCGTATCGAACGCGATCGACCCGATGATGACCAGGCTCATATTCGACCAACCTTAAGGTTTGATGTACTTGGTGATGATGAAACGAAGGCGTTCCCTGACCTCCGGAGGGATGAGTGCCGGCCGGGTCACAATGCAGTTTTCGAGAGCCCGGCCGCAGCTGCACTTCTCCCCTCTTTGAGGCGGGAGAGAGGCGATCGTCTTTTTGATGATGGATTTGGCGTTCTGGATGTTCAGGACGAGGTTCTCGAGGATTAACTCCACAGAGACAGTTGCTTCCTCGGCATGCCAGGCATCATAATCTGTGACAAGGTTCATCGTGGCGTAGCAGATCTCCGCTTCCCGGCAGAGCTTGGCCTCGGTGGCGCTGGTCATGCCGATGACGTCACAGCCCCAAAGACGGTAAATGCGCGATTCGGCCCGGCTGGAGAACGCCGGACCTTCGATGCAGAGGTATGTCCCGCCTCTGTGCACCCTCAATCCGAGCTCTTCCCCCGTGACAAAAAGAGCCTCGCTTAAGTCAGGACAGACCGGTTCGGCAAAACTGATGTGGGCGGCGATGCCGCCGCTGAAAAAAGTGTTTCTCCGCCGGGTGCGGTCAAAAAACTGGTCGGAAAAAATAATGTCCCGCGGCCGGATCTCTTCTTTGAGCGAGCCGCAGGAGTTGACCGAAACGATCCTCTCGACTCCGAGCATTTTAAACCCGTAGATATTGGCGGGATAGTTGATATCAGAAGGCAGGAGGCGGTGGCCGCGACCATGGCGGCTCAGGAAAGCCACGCGTTTCCCTTCAAGAGTGCCGGTGATGTAAGAATCGGAAGGCTTCCCGAAAGGAGTTTCAAGGTGGACCTCCTTGATATTTTTGATTCCGTCTATTTCGTAGAGGCCCGTGCCGCCAAGAATTCCGATGTCAAAAGCGGCAGATTCTTGCTTGCCCGATCGAGCCATTTCTCCTCCTTGACGAAGAGTATTCATATATAATTTATGCCCGGACAAGTCAAGCCAAAGGGACACCTCTAAGGTGAGATTTTCGGAAGCATTTTCTACTATGTGATTTTTAAGAGGGGTGCAGGAGGCTGCCCTTAAGCCCGGGGGGAAGAGGCGAGGGTGTTGGGCGAGGAAGCCCGTCGAAGACTGAGCGGGCACGGTTTCTCGACCGGAGGGAGAGAAGAGCGAAGGATGAGTC
>Ga0209253_10000058_pt1 | contig 71884 bp, 78 predicted proteins | sample FrelakmetBRP12BR_FD_187145 | JGI IMG/M metagenome (GOLD analysis project Ga0209253, IMG submission 187145) | Freshwater lake sediment microbial communities from the University of Notre Dame, USA, for methane emissions studies - BRP12 BR (SPAdes)... | ecosystem: Environmental > Aquatic >...
GATCAGAATTCGCCAAAATCAAATGGTAGAAACTTGACCTCCTATTGAAGAGACTCAAAGGTCAGGTAATCTTCTCTCTTTCTATTCGAGACCGTAAGGAACCTGAATCTCGACATGTAGAAGCAAAGAAACGAGCAAATACTAAGGGGGGCATCGATCTCGACGCATTCTTGGCCAGTTTTGGTTATCTAGGCAAGTTGCTCAGCTTTTGGTTCATAGCAACCAAGGCGCTGTCATCGCAGAACCTCAACGAAATGGTGGGGCCGGTGGGATTTGAACCCACGACCTCCTGGGCTCTCGCTCTTGGGTCCCGAGCCAGGTATCCTAACCAAGCTAGAACACGGCCCCGCGTTCTGTTCCAAAGAAGAGCCACGCGTTAAAATTACTTTCTTCCGTTCTACGCGAAAGCCTTCAGCTGACTTATCCTGCCTAGGAAGGTTCCGTCTAGCATGTGGACTTCTGCTTCTTCAATATTCACACTTTGCGAACGGAGAATCGGCCCTATGTAATCGCCTTTCGATGTAGATTTGCTCCAACGTCCTCCTCTGTTAATGGATTGTCCACCGATGAAGTCATTGAAGGTGGGCATTATGATACACCTAGAAGTCTTCGGTCTAGTCCTGTAACGTTCCTCATACTCGATCTCGAGTTTACGCTTAGTCCGAATTTTCAAGTGCTTCAGAAGCGTCTTGGCGAGGATTTTCCCATTGCATTCAGCCTTCACCCAGACCTGTTTGAACGTTCTGAACCCTAGCGCATCAGAGAAGCCTATGACTGGATGAACGTGACCCATAATCATAGTTGAGCAACTGAGGAGCCTGGGTGAGGGCCAAGCATGTCCATGAATAAGGCTCACATCTTCCGTTAGGGTTGTACCTGAGGCTGGAAGGATTTCGACGTTTCTAGGAGTCAATGGCGCCAAGTTTCCGTCATGGTTGCCGGGAACCACCTTGATCTCCGGCACCAATTTCAGGGCTTCCTCAAAGAACTGTGGAACATCTCTCCACTCTTCAGGTTTCACCCTTGCAACTGCATGTTTGACGTCTCCCAGTATTACCAGTTGAGTCGGCAAAGCGACATGAATGACCTGAGCTAGTTTCTCAATCAGCTTCGGAGTCTGTGACGGAATATGTATCCCATGCTCTGAGAAGGAGGCTTCCCAACCTATGTGAAGGTCAGCTACAACCAGTATCCGATCCTCCGAGCCTCGCAATAGCAGGGCTGGGTATGGAATGACTGGCTCGATCAAAGACTCCAAGAACCTTTTTTCTCCGGAACCCACAAGCACCGATACTACACCAGTCGTGACTGGTGTTAAACGTTTTTACCTCAGGCACTCAAATTCTGTCTCGAACTGACTCTAGAGATTGTTGTTGATGTCCAAACCTCATGCAAAAGAACTAGAGCTTCTAGAAACGTTCTGCAAGAGAGTATCTAAGACAGGAGAACTGCCCAGTTTAGAAGGTTTGGAACTTGATCCTTCATTCCGAAAAAGAATTGAGAAAGCCCTCAAGACCGTCCAGAATCGTCTCGTCAGTAGATACGCTTTTGCGCCTAGCAGAAGAATTGTATGGACCGTTAAAGGCAGATCTGGTGAATATCAGATCATGCCAAAAACAAACTTTTGCAGCTGTGACGATTTCTACTTCAGAGTAATGGGCTACAAAAAACAATTCTGCTATCACATAATAGCCCAAAAGATTGCAGAGAACTGGAAACTCTACAACAATTATGAACTTCGAGATCGCGAATACGACCATGTAACCGAGAAGTGGAAGGTGAAACAGCTCCCCACAGACGAGGAACAGAAGGTATCTTTTTAAACACATGGAAATATGTTAACGGCGCACTTTGAGGCGACTCTCATGACGCCTGATGAGATCTACAGCGTCCTTCAGATGGGGATCATCGTTATGGTATTCTTGACGATGCTGCTACTTTTCGCTCATATCGCCTATGAAAAGACAGAGAGATCCTAAATCCACAACTTTCCGTTCATGCGATATCAACGAAATCTAAGTGCAGATACTGATCCCCGAAGACTTCGGGGTTTGTCAAGAACTGAGAATCAATGTCAGAAAATGTCTTCTCTCTTCTCAAGAAGCCGATTATCCAGATACTGGATAAAGAACAAGTCACAGCTCCAAGCGAGATCCAGAAGCTAGCTATTCCAGCCATACTCAGTGGCAAGAATACCCTGATAATCGCCCCCACAGGGACCGGAAAGACCTACGCTGCGGCGCTGCCAGTGCTTGACATGTTTCTTTCAGCAAGGATCGAAAGCAAAGGTCACGGCATCTCAATTCTATACGTCACGCCTCTTCGAGCTTTGAACCGAGATCTAATGAGAAGACTCTCCGAGATTGGCAAAGAACTAGACATCAATATACAGGTAAGGCACGGCGATACTCCGGCGGCGACGAGAACTCTTCAAGCAAAGTTTCCACCCGACATGCTAATCACCACACCCGAGACACTTCAGGCAATTCTGCCTGGAAAGAGGATGCAGAATCATCTCAGAAGCGTTCGATGGGTCATAGTCGATGAGATACACGAACTTGTAACTGACAAAAGAGGCGTACAACTTTCTGTGGCCCTCGAGAGACTGCAGGAACTTGTGGGAAAGCCGTTTCAGAGAATAGGCTTGTCCGCAACCATTGGAGACGTAGAGGCTGTTTCAAACTTCCTTGTGGGAACCGGTCGAGAAGTACAGATCCTGAAATCTGCCGATCTCAAGAAACTCCATGTAGATGTGGAATTTGTAACTCCATCGAAAGCAGATGTTGACAAAGCTTCCGAACTGGGAATTCCGCCTGCAACTGTGGCCCGAGTCAAGAGAATATGCCAGATGATAAACGAACACAGATCAAGTTTAGTTTTCACAAACACAAGAGAACATGCAGAGGCGCTGGGTGCACAGATACAGGCCATCTGTGGTGAAGTCCTGGTAAGGGTTCATCACGGTTCATTGTCAAGAGAAATACGTGAAGAAGTCGAACAAAACTTTCAAAACGGCATCATACGAGGCGTGGTGTGCACCTCTTCTCTGGAATTGGGAATTGACGTAGGCTCTGTCGATTTCATAGTTCAATTCATGTCACCACGACAGGCCACTAGACTCATCCAAAGAGTCGGAAGAAGCGGCCATAGAGTTGAAGCCGAGTCGAGAGGATGCATAATATCTGCCTGGGCTGATGACATTCTTGAATCATCAGTAATTGTTGACCATGCTGTACACGAGATTCTTGAACCTGCAAAGATCCATATGAACGCGTTTGATGTCTTGGCGCATCAGATCGTGGGTCTAACGCTTGACATGAGACTGGTTCCGCTGGAGGATGTTTATCGAATAGTCAGAAACGCGTATCCTTACAAGGATCTGCAACTCGAAGAGTTCACCGACACCATAGAAATGTTGGCGAGCCAAAGACTAGTCAGATCGTTCGATGGTAGACTCCGACCAGCTTTTCCGAGAGCTTTCTCCTACTACTACCAGAACCTCTCTGTGATACCTGACGTCAAACGATATGTGGTATTTGATTTCATCAGGAAACGTAGGATCGGAACCCTAGACCAAGAATTTGTGGCTCGCAGGTGTCGATCAGGCTCAGAATTTGTAATGCATGGTCAAACTTGGAAGGTAATATCCGTAAACGAGGAACGCTTGTCCGTGGAAGTTGAACCGACCAACCCAAGTCTGATAGCGATTCCCAGCTGGGAAGGAGAGATCATACCTGTCGATTTTCTCGTCGCAACCAAGGTTGGCCAACTCAGAGAAGACTTGACACGACAAGAGCGGACTAGTGGGAGAGTTACACTATACGAGAATTCACATGCCAACGAGTTGGCCGTCACCAAGGTTATGGAGACTCTAAGAGCTCAAGAGAGTGAGTATCCAGTTCCCTCGGACAAAAAAATCGTCGTTGAGAATTTCGAGAACTGCACCGTGATCCATTCCTGTTTTGGAAACCTAGTAAATGAGACCATAGCTACCGCGTTGGCAACGCTTCTAACTGCAAAACTCGGAGTAAATATCGCCACGCAGACAGACGCATATCGGATAGCAATGATCAGCCCGCACAGAATCGAGCCTACTCTTATTGCAAACGAACTGCGGCGACTGCTGCCTAGTGAACTTGAACCTATTCTGAATGAGGCGATCGAAAGAACTGACCTATTTGCGTGGCGAAACTGGCATGTCGCAAGACGATTTGGAGCAGTTCAGAAGACCGCCGAATACAAGTTGTCAAGAGGCAGACTACTAGTTGAAGTATACAAGAAGTCCCCGATAGGAATTGAAACAAAGCATGAGATCTACCTTGAGAAGTTGGACTTAACAAATGCGAAATATGTGCTTTCGTCCATTCAAGATCATAGTATCTCTCTCGAGGTTGCAGAGCAGAAAGGTGGCATGTGTTCTCCTCTTGCCCTTCCCATGATAGATAAGATAGTTCCACATGGCATGCTCAGACCCGCCGTTCCAACGGCTTCACTTGTAGAAATCATCAAGGAACGTTTGACATCTCACACCGTTAGATTGGTTTGTATATTCAACGCCGACTGGGACGCAATCAGGGTCGTGAAGACACTTCCAGAGAAGATCAAATGTCCCCACTGCAAGTCAACCCTAGTGGCTAGCACATATACTACGGACAATGATCTGATCAAGATCTCTAAGAAGAAAAGGAAGAACAGGAAACTTGACGAATCCGAGAAAGAACATTGGGATCGAGCTTGGAGATCAGCTAGCCTAGTCCAAGTATCGGGCAAGAAGGCTGTGGTTGCGATGAGTGGAAGAGGAGTTGGGCCTTTAACGGCCAGCAGAATCCTGAGAAAAGCTTTCCGAGGCGATGATGAGTTTTACGTAGAGATTCTGAAAGCTGAAAGAGAATATGCACGAACCAGACTCTTCTGGGACTAGTCTGATTCATAACTTGATTCTCCACGGGCACACGAAAAAAACCAAGACGTACAACACCATTGATAGAACCTTTTTTAAGTGCAACATGGAACAATGCTTGGTGGGTAAGAATAGTTGGCCGTAGCTTTTGTCCTGGTCAACGCAGAACTTGGAACCGAGGAAGACGTTATTCGTGAAATCAGAAAGCTTAGTGACGTAAAAGAAGCACATTTGGTCTACGGAATGTACGACATCATGGTCAAGATTGAAGGCCCATCTGTTGAAGAAGTCAAAGAAACAGTAAATACGAAGATCAGGAAGATGGACAAGATTCGTTCGACACTTACAATGATCGCCCCATAGAACATCGAACCAACTCATGCAAGCATTCTTTCTTCTATTTTTGGTTGAGTTTCAAGAACGGTGACATATGAGACCAATGCAACCGCTCACAGAATGTCCTGAACAAAGCAAGATTACCGAACGATAGGAGTCTCAAGGATTCATGGCAACCGAAAAAGTTGTGGAAAGAATACTCGCACAACGCCCCGACATCACCAGAGACCAGCTTGAAGACATGATCAACAAGAAAAGAGAAACCTCTGGCGACCTTCTATCTGTCGAGGGAGCAGCTCATCTTGTGGCACAAGACCTTCTTGTCGCGACCGGTGAGAAGAAAACCGAAGGGCTGCAGATCTCGGATCTCATTCCACAAATTGGCGATGCCACTTTAGCGACACGTGTTATCGCGGTTTGGCCGAAACAGAACTTCAAGAGAAAAGACGAAAGTGAAGGGACATTTGTCCGACTTCTTCTCGGAGACAACACTGGAACGATTTCTTGTCTTGTGTGGAATTCAGAAGTGGTCAAGACATTCCAAGAGAAAGATTTTGAAGGAAAGATTGCAGCGGTGTCTCATGGATACACTCGTCAGGGGCTATCCGAGAAAGTCGAGCTCCATATTGGCAACAGAGGTAGCATTTCGCTGCTTCCTGACGACAAAGCCACAGATATTCCAAGCGTTGATAGCTTCGTGAACCCTCTCAACAAGATCTCGGATGAGCTTGACACGGTCAGTATTCAGGGTACCATCAAGACGACCCCTATCGTTTCCTCCTTTGAGACGGGGGGAGCTGCGGGAACAGTTCTTAGAATGTTGGTTGAGGACGACACGAGCGTTATCAATGTCGTAGCTTGGAACGAGAAAGTTGAAGAATTGAAGACTTCACGGATCGGCGACGACATTCGCATACTGAATGGGTCCGTGAGAAAGACTTCAGACCGACAATTTGAAGTGCACTTAGACAAACGAAGCCTGGTAAGATTACTGAACAAAGCAGATCGACGATCGACGTCTGAAAGCTTCAAGGCATTGGGTGACGTTAAACCCACAAATGAACCTGTGAGTGTTATTGGTCAATTATTGAGTTCAGAACCCGTTCGCGAAATAAAGACAAAGTCTGGGGAGACGATTCGCGTCTCGAGTATACTTATTGGCGATCCAACCGGAGTCATTCTGGCAACACTTTGGCGCGATAACTCAGCCCTAGTTGAGACCGCGAAGAGAGGTTCCACAATACAGATTCAGCATTCTCGGGTAAGAGAAAGACTTGGCGAGCTCACATTAGATGTTGGCCAATCCGCGAAGGTCGTTGTTAGCACAGGAAAAGAAGCCATGACTAGTTTTGACCATCTCCCTGTAACAAAGATCAGTCAACTGAAGAGGGAGACAAGGCCGGTTGTTGTTGAGGGAATTGTGGCTGAAGAACCATCAATGAAAACGATTGAATTGAAGAATGGAAATAGAACTCGACTTGCATCATTCAGAATAGGGGAGAATGGTCACGCAGTAAGAGTGTCTTTCTGGGGAGACCAAGCTGAGCTTACGGTTCCACTGAAGGTGGGCGACAAGGTAAGGATTATAGGGGCAAGAGTAAAAGAGGGATTCACGGACAAATGGGAACTCCACTCAAATCGGTTGACGCGACTGGAACTTGTCCGAAAGGGAAATGTCGAAACAGGGAGCATCCAATCTTCTGATTCTATTCTATCTTGAAAGAACTTAAAAAACCTGTGATCAACATGTTATCCATGAAGGTTGGAAGAGACATCTTCGATTACATCAACACGATCGGGAACTCCTCAGTTAAGCAAAGAATGAAGAAGAGAGTCCAAGAATACATGGTCAATCCGAGCATAACTGAGCAATTTGAGAACCTGGAGGAGAAACTGTTTCTTGTGATAATAGCAGCCGAGTGGTCATCAGAAGCTCAGACCTGCGTTTCGGACCTCGCCAAACTATTGAAAACCGCGAACAACGCAAACCTTGTCGCCAAAGTTGTAGATTACGACAACAACCAAGACATTGTTGAAGAACTTTCTGTGAAACGTGTTCCCACCGTGATTGTTTACGATCGACAACAACGTGAGCTAGGAAGGTATGTGGAAGGCATCTCAAGATCTCCAAGTGTAGAAGAAGAGATAATCAATATCATCGAGAAATCCGACAGGAGTATTCCAGCGGCAACTCAAGGCGCTTGATGAGAAGACGTCTGACGTTCGTCGTCGAGGCTACGCTCTTTCCACGTAGAGTTGGAGAAAGCTAAGATTTTTTCTAGAGATAATCTTAAAAGCGCCTCACATAACGTCATGGATTTCATCGGAGGAAAAAGAAGATCCAAAATTGGTGGAGAGGCAATATCCGTACAAGCACATAGTCGCCACGTTTTTCGGCTGTGAAGCCGACCTCCTCGATAAGGAAGCTTTCCTCAAAACTTCTCTTCTCGCCATAGACAAGGCGAACATGGACCTTGTGAATGTTCCAAGAAATCCGTTAGTGTACAAAGTTGACGAAGATATTATGGGAGGTGGAGTAAGTGTGAACGCGCTTATCACGACCAGCCATCTCACGGTTCACTCATCAAAGGACTACTCGGCGGTTGAGTTCGACTGTGCAACTTGTGGGCCAGAGAGTCGACCCGAAGAAGCTTTCAGGATGTTTCGGGATTTTCTGAAACCGACCAAGGTAAAGATTTGGTACAAGAAGGGAATAGAGAGCCTCTAGGAACCGCAACGTCTGCGCTACGGCTTCCTTTTCCTCACTCTTTTTTCTCTAAGAGGATCTCGATTGTAGATATGCTGGTAGGTTTGCCATCAAACCTAGTAACCTCTTCAGATCCCGTCAGTACAGATCTGATCTGAAGATCCTTGACAAAAGATCTCCGAAGCATCTCGACAACATCAACTGCTTTCGAAATAGCTTGACCCCGCGCCCGTACCATAACCTGCTTCACTCCATGATTTAGAAGTGTCACGCAAGCCACAACGTAGTTCATAACCGGTTTCTTGCCGATGCGCACCATGTTGCCCTGATCCATTCTAGATCTCCTATTCAATGAGTTGAGTAGCGATGGTTATGGGAAGGCGGAGATTGGTATCGGAACGTTCATCTTGCCCCCTGAAGGCTATAAGAGTAGCGTTGGCAGATATTCCGAGTAGCTAGCCTTATGAAAGCTGCCGGGCAAAAATAGAAAAGAGCCTAGCTATACTACCCATCCATTCGCTGCAAGGTAAGATCATTTGAAATCAGCTGAAAACGCCAAGAGAGACATTCTGAAACTCTACGATAAGGATCCTGCAAAATGGCATATCATAACGGGAAAAGACAGGTACGGCTATCATGACTTGGTTATCACACATGATACGGATGTGTGGGTAATCAAGGAGCACCTTGTGAACCCTTACAAGAGTGTTGGATTCGCAGTTAAGACTCATGCAAAAGAAGAAAGTCTCGATAGGATTGATTCGCCTCAGTGTGGTATCAGACCTGTCTCTGGATCACAGATAGAGGAGATTGCTGAAAGAATTCAGATTGGAAAAAGCCCGCATGAAATACTCTCTGAAATCATGAATCATAGACCGGTTGCATTTCATGACGTAAAGAGCCCTGCAATCGTTCAAGGTCCAATACTTCATGTCGACCGACCGACAAACATAGTGTCAACAAGCCAGCATAACCTAGACCTCAAACTCAAAGTTGAATTGGAAAAACTCATCATGAAGAAATACAGGCAAACGATGATTCCGTACATTTGATTCATTTCTGAGGTCAACACTTCGACAAACTGACTGTGCCGTCACGGTTCATGTTATTGCATACAAAAGTCTCTACACCGGAATGGTCAAACCTTCTTTGACGGTGTCGAATGCCAGACATGTGAGAGTCTTTTCGATTCCTTTGATTGTTCTTAGTTTGTCAATGACAAATTTTCCAACCGCCCCGACATCCTCTGCCTTGACCTTGATGATTAGGTCCCAATCTCCGGAAATTATGTGAACCTCCTGAACCTCAGCAAATTTTGAAACCTCCTTCGCAATCTCTCTCTGTGACAGTAGTGTTTCTCTATCGGTCTGTCTGTAGGCTACGGATATCAAAATGAAAGCCGTTGTTCCAATCCCCAGTCTGGTACCATTGATTACTGCTCTGTAGCTCTTGATCACGCCAAGATCTTCCATCCTCCTTATCTTCGCGTAGACTGTTGTCACTGGACTGCCAACCTTGGACGCAAGCTCTCTGGTCGATAACTTGCAGTCCTCTTGGAGAAGACGGAGAATCTCCAGATCCTTCTCATCCAATCTTGGAGGCTCCATGAATGTATGTCATACCATGTGTTCTATAAATAATCGACTTTTCTACACATCTAGTGATGGATTCACATTGATTATTCCACCGAGAGTGCAAAATGATCAACAAAACTTCATGAATGGCATGGGTTCCGGGCATTTCGTCTCCACAACAAAGGATTCAGAGATTTTGATGATGGTTTCATGTAGTTGTTTCTGTCGTGTCCGGAAAAGTAAAGAAAAGGTTCGGTGAGAAAGAGTTCAGATCTCTGGGATACGTGTCGTGAGCAAACGTCTACTGAACCAAGAACGCGAGGCCACTATCAGCCCTACCGTATTCCATATGTTCGAGAGACTCATCGGAAAAAGAGTCCTGGCCATAATGGACAGAGACTTCGGCTTCGAAGGGATGCTTACAGCCGTTTCGCAGAGTCCTTCAGGAATCTGGTTGACGGATGCAGAAGCTGTTGTTCTAAGGTCTACGTTGGCAAGTCCAATACCGATAGTCGTCAGTCGAGAGAAGAAACGTGAACTCTTCGTTCATTTGGACAGTGTCCTAAGGCTTGAAACCATGCCCGAGGATTAGCAAAGTGACACGCAGAGAGAGAGTTGAATGGACTTCAGGTGTGAGAGTCACGACGAAGGAAACTCGTATTGCTCTCGACCCTGTACGCAGTGGTGGACTTGAGAGAGGTGTTCACCGGTTCATATCTCACGCTCACGCCGATCACACTCAAGGGCTCTCAGGACATGGCACGAAATACGCGACCATGCCCACCAGAATGATCTATGAAAATCTACGCAAGAAACAAGTCAAAGATTTCAAGGAGCTTAGGATCAGGCATCCAATCAGATTAGATGATGTCGAAGTGACACCGATCGATGCGGGTCACATGCTAGGTTCTATTCAGTTCAAGATTACTACTCCAAACAAGACGCTCCTCTATACAGGTGACCTGAATTACACCGATACACTGACCACGCACCGCGCTGAAAGCGTTGAATGTGATATACTACTGATCGAGGCTACGTTCGGAAGTCCATTCTACGTGTTCCCTGATAGGGAATCCACTTACGCAAGAATTGTTGAATGGTCCACAGATCAAGCTAAGGAAGGACGCGTTCCCACTTTTCATGTCTACGCTGCAGGAAAAGCCCAAGAGATCGTGAGACTCTTCAATATTTACACCGAACTTCCAGTTGTCGTCAGCCCATCCATATCTGCGGCAAACGAAGCCTACAGCCGTAACGGCGTCACATTGAGATACAAAACGTTGGATACAGAATCGAATCTCGACTTTGATGATGAACCATTTGTGTATTTGACAACGCCTTCAGATAGGCTAGTTCCCGACCGATCCGAAAGAGCTACCGCGACGGGTTGGGCGCTTCGAAACGGGTCGGGCAGGTTTCCTTCGTTTCCTCTGAGTAGTCATGCCGACTTCAAGCAATTGGTGGAATTCGTTCTATCAACTAAGGCCGAGAAAGTCTACATATTCACAGGATATGCTGATCCTTTTGCATCCTATCTTCAGAAGAGGTTTGGAATAGACGCCCGCCCTGTACCGCAAGTTGTGCAGAAAAGTCTTTTTGAGTTTGGTCTCTAGGACGATTATTGTTCTACTTCGCCATAACATAGGCGAACAGACTAACAACTATCAAACCAACTGCCATCAATATTACCACTTCCGGTCTCACCTTGAATCCCGGGGTTTCGTCCTCAAAGAACCTCAAAAGACCGGCACTTGCAGCTGGCATTGGAGCTTCGTCTTTTCTTCTCTTTGCTCTACGACTCATGAGGCTTCTACCTTGCGTGGGCGTATGACCCGACAGCCCTTTAAAGTTTCGTTGTATCACCTTTTTGAAGTCGGCAAATCACTAAGTTTAGAACAGCTCAGAGACTGGTGATTCGAGACCGCTCAAAAGAAAATGATTTCAGCTTGTTATGCTGGTTGTGCAGGCTGTCTTCGGTTACAGTCTCTGCTGACCATATTCGGTCAAGGACCAAACATACGGTCTTTTCTTAACCGAGGTAGCGATGAGTCGCTCTCCCACAAGCAGTTTGAGATGATAGAAGACTCTTGGGTATGAGAGTCCTGATCCTTTGCAGATCTCCCTCGTTTTCTTCGGTCCCTCTTCAAGAGTGGTTATTATGATGGACCTGGCTTGAACACCAGTCTTCATGTTCCTTCTTTTTGTGAGGAAGGCTCTCGGGTGAATTGACTTGTTTGCCAACTGATCATTTCCTTCAGGCGAAATCGCCTAGGACCATCTGTTCTTTCTCGTTCGTATCTACAAACAACGATGCGATTTCGTCTCTAATCAGTTTAAGCCTCTGCCTGTAGTATTCCCCAATGTGGTATCGGTCAACAAGGTTCTCGGCAACTTCCAAGTATTTCTCGATCGACCCCTTGTGGACTGTAAGGGCTATCTTTCCTCCGCATTTTGTACACTTGCCACAAAGAGGAGCACGCCTGTATCTAGTGTTGCACTTGGTACATCGCAGTTTCTGAGTTGAAAACGCCTTGAGGTTGCCGGCCAAATCTCTCATGAAATGAGTTGAGAGCAGTCGCTTTGCTACCTCTGCTGCGTCAACCGCCTTGATCTTCTCAGCCAGATTCAACTGCTCATGCACCTTCTCTTGCATTGACCCCAGTTTCTTGTACACGCTTTCCTTGTTGCAGTTGTTCAAATCAGTGACTTCATGAGTAAAACCCAGTGGCTGAAGTTCAGATCCGGTTTCCATTCGGTGGGAGATGGTCTCGATGAAGTCGCTCACTATCTTAGGATCGGTGTTCCGTTCAGCTTCTTCAAAGAAAGCTACTGGAAAAGTATTCACTACTTCCACGTTGAAAGCTTGACGAGCGACTTCAACAGGATTCACCGTCAATGTGAGTAGTAGCGGAGCATCCATGAGCCCTCCGATACGTCCCGGAAGAAAAGCTTTGGAAAAGTTGAGTAGAACGTCCAACATGAGGGAGATGCTGTCTTCATCCCCGTCACAATCTCTTCTCTTGGCTGCATGCCAAAGCGGGTGGGCAAAGCAGACATTGAGATCTGTGAAACCAATAATCCGGCCCAAGACGCCCACAGAAGTGTGAGGACTCAAACCCATCGCGAGTTGTCCTACAAGATCTAACCGAGTTTCTGCTTTGTAGTAAGCTGGAAGGCCGTAGAACTTCACAAGCAGTTCATCTACAAATCTGGAGATGTTCACAAAATAGTCGGCACAACTTCTTGGTATTATGATGTCCTGGAGGTACAGAGCACAGAGCTGGTCACCTCTTGTCAGAAGCTCTCCCGTGCAGTCTGTATCGTACCCCAGTTTATGCAGTCTTTCCACTGGAACGCCAATTTCAGCAGGTTTGAAATGTGAGAGTACCGCGTTCGTCGCATCGAATCTTGTTGTACCATCCTTGAAGACTGAAAGGTTCCATTTTGCCCGAATAACGCCCTTCTCGATCGGTTCTGGAATCCTAGAATCGCTAACGAGTCCCTTTACACCCTTAACGACTTCTCTGAAGGTGGGTTGTCCCACGTTTCTGCAGGCCTCGTCAATAAGGGCCTTGATATTAACAGCTCTCCTCTCATAACCCACGACCTTGACCCCGCAGGTCGGACAAGAGCTGCTGGTCTGTGCTTGACCACATATGGGACATGCCAGTTGAAGCTCTGTTCTTACTCCACATTTCCTGCAAGAGTTCAAATGCGTCAGTTCAGAGCATTTTGGACAACGCTTCCTCACAACTTCAACTGAGACGATCGACCTAGAATTAGCGGCTTGAACCAGATCCCTTCTCGGTCCACCAGCCATTCCCACAGGAAACAGGCTGTGCACGATCGGTTTCATCTCCCTCCTCTTTGCCTTCTCTGGACGCCCCATTCTGGCTCCAATGAACGCCCCTGCCTTCCTTCGAACCTTCAAACCAGACAACTTCTCAATCGCTTCGAAGGCGTCCTTTCCCGAGATATCCTCCTTCTGACCATCTTGAAGAGCCAGGCAAGAATGGAGAACCGCGCCATCTACCAGCAGAACAATTTTCCCATTTTTCACGTCATGAGGAACGCAGAGTGTCTCGAGAAGCGACTGAAGTTCGCTGTCAACATTCAGTCTCATCTCAATCGGTAGAGGCCCATTAAGTGTCAGTTCTGCGTTAAGTAACTTCGTTCTAAGACGCTGGAGATCATCTCTACTAAGTCGCTCCCAGAAGTATGTGTACCTCGGGTGTAGGGGCACACCCAGCTTGTGTGAGATTTCAAGTGCCTCTGTAACGGTCGGTTTGATGATCAGTGGACTCTCAAGAAGGCCTTGGATTCTGTCTTCTTTGACTCCTATGAGTTTCGATATCTCTTCTAAGCCCAAAGAACGGGATTCTTTTGCAACTCTAAGGTATTCGCCCCACCATTCTTCAACGAATCCAGACTGGACCAGTGGCTTGTTGTTCTCCAAGAATTCTCCGAATCCCACTAGAATATCGCCAAGGAAGAGAATAGATTCGATGCTCTCTTCTAGCGATCTAGCCTGTTCGACCGTTTCCACTCGTTTGACCGATCCGGAATGAAGCTTCACTATCGGTGGCTCGATCGTATTGACTGGTAGAACAACTCCTGCTTTTCCCGGCTTCTCCACGCGAAGTTGTGTTCCGGCAGCGATGAAGTTCTCTAGAACTTGCATGGTAGCCGGGTGCATCCCAAGAGCGGCAAGTCCTGTGTCTCTGCATCTACCATATCTAAGCCTGAATCCTCCAGCTCTCCCGGGAAATGAGAAGATCGGTCTTCCACCTATCACATCTTCCATAAACATGAACTGAGGAGCGTCTTTAGACTCAACCTTCGATGGTTGCACCTGTCGGAGCCAATCCCACCCTGTTATCCCTATCTTATCGGTTATCTTCAGGACTTTGTTGGCTCGACCCACCAGTCCGTCGTTTACAACTCTGAGGGCTCCCCCTCTGACCCTGTTTGTTTCGACTCTTGCAAGATTTCTGAAAGATCTGACTTCAACAGGATTCGTTTCTACTCCAGTAACTTCGACTGGAAGATGCATCACCGCGTTGAGCAACTCACTGTCGGAGGGCCTGTACTGGAAACGAGCTACCTCTCTCTCGTAGATTCGCAGCTCCGCGACGAACCTCTTCGCTTCGACTTCGGTGGCTTTGTACCGGTCGAATCCAAGAAGGGTTCGAGCGAAATCCGCCACAACTACTGTTAGCCCCATCTCTGTTCCTCCGGCCGATCTTATCGGTCCAGCGAAGTAGATGGCGAGATATTTTGATCGGTCAGGATTCGTCTTCTCACGAATGCTGCTTATACCTTCGATCGGAGCCACAGTGACTCCTTCTCCCAGGATTGCCAGGGCAGACCTGATCGCTTGGTCCGCAGCTGATAGTCCCTCCTGATCATACTTGCCGTATACAATTTCCTCAGCGATCTTGAAAGCGAGCTCTTCCCTGGGCATAACATTCGAGAGTTCACGTATCCTAACTGCCACGCCCCCCGGTCCAACAGACTTCTCAACACGCTCAGCAAGATCCACTGTCACAACTGATTCGGGACGCAGCGATGGGTCTAGTCCCTTCAAGCGACTTTTCTGCGCAAGTTCCATCTGTTCATTAAAACTCTGTTCCAGTGTTGAGAAGTAGCCCTTCATGTCTTCCAGCAGAGGCCCCACCTCCAACACTACTTCAGTGTTCCAAAGAATTCAGTCTTTACTGTACAAAATGTGATCTTCACGATTGAGGGATGACCTTGCTGCAGAGTCTTGAGTTAATATTGGTCTCATGCAACCTGAGCGGGCTCGCTGGTCTGAGACGCTGGACGATCCTTGGAGTAAAACTTGTCTGCGAAGCTGCAGTACACATCAATTATATCAAATGAGGGCGGCGCGTCGATTTCTTGCTTCAAGCCACATGACGCACATCGTACAGTTGCCTTTCCAGCTCCTTTGGAGATAGTCACTTTCACTGTCTCTTCACTACACGTCGGACATGTGAAAACCGTTGGAAGTTTCTTCTTCACAACCTTGATTACGCGTCTACGTCTTCGCCCCAAGTTTGCATCTCCTGTTGAGAACTCCTTCTCAAGACCGACTTGGGAATCCTTTAAACATACTGATCTCTCCACGTGTCATCAATATTCATTTTACGAGTTGCCTTCGAAACCGCGACGTTTATTCTGTACTGTGAATACAAAACTGTATTCTGTGGAGGATCTCGTATCTGCCACTCTCCAACCGCGAAACCTCGCCCAAACAAGCGTTGAAACAAACCCTGAATGATCCTATAGTGCAATTATTGATCAAACATGGTAATCTAACGCATATTCAATTTCAAACACTTTATGCAGATCATATAATGTATCAACTAGGTTTTATGCGTGGTAAAGTACATCGATACAGGGATGTTAGAGCCGATAGAACAGATGTAAGTCGTGGATCGTTCAATAGGACCTTAGATCAGGCAACTAGAAACATTATTCGTTCAATCTATACAGTATTCCTTCTCGGGTACGTTGGTATGCTAGATGATCCAAGCTTCGAACCATTCATGGAGACTTCATCTCAGATGCGTTCGTATCTCGACCAAGTAAGGTTGGTGCAGAAGCCTACAGATGAAGAGTATACTCGAATCGTAGCAACGCTGGCTGAAGAGTTAAGCACTGCGATAGAGCGTTTGGCGGGGATTAGGAGATTACGAGATGCGTGATGTCACAGACGTCACCTTGATCACACATTCTACGCAGATAGCCCACAGATTGATTTATTGATCCACTTCAGGCGTAATATTGCATTGAAACTGACCTTGCGCTATACACGAGCGGCCATTTGTATACAAACCTTATAATCTGTGACGTCACAATTGCGGCAGATGCGTCATGACCCCGCTACAAGACGCCGCCACATTGCTATTGTCGGCCGTATTCTCAGTAACCTTGGTGCTATTGAGCGCTAGAATTCTAGCACGGGCTGGAAAGTCGTACAGAGACAGTGAAACTGTGGTCAGAGCTATCATTACAACATACGGCCAGAGGTTGACGCGCCAAGAAGAACTCTCCCAAGCAATGTCGAACGAGGTTAAGGATTTTGGAAGATCGTTGGTGCGACTGGAGAATTCGTTGGGTGACTCGACAGGGAGAGGAGCTCAAGATTTGGAACATCTCGCAGATCTGATCCCTGCGGTCAAAGAAGTGTCTCTCAACATCAGAAGTCTAAACGAAACACTGCAATTCCATACCGGGGAAACCACAGAGGTTGCGCCAGGCTCCCGTATGAAATCAACGATGTTTGCAACCGACTTTCCCCCCAACAGGAATGATATCACTGCCATTGAGTTACAGGCTCTCAAGATACTGGGCGTCGAGGGACCGAAGACCTCGAGAGAACTCCAGCCAAGGATCGGAAGATCAAGAGAACACTTCGCGAGACTGATGAAGCGTTTGTATGAACGGGGGTATGTGGACCGAGACGTTACGAAAATTCCTTTTGTCTACAGCATTAACCACAACATATCAGACAAGATTGTTCAAAAACGAGATTTGCCCAATGTCTGAAATGCTTCACGCCCACACCCAGATTTCCATTGAAGGCTCCACTTTTCCGCTGCAGATGAAAGTAGAGTTCTCTGTAGTCTATGCATTATTTTCATGTAGCGAATCATTTAGATTCAGATAGCCGTTAACTTACCACGGGCTGTTTTTATTTTATCACTTTCCTATGGATCTATAGGGGACTGTTACTCCAGTGGAAACAATGGGGTGGGGCTGGTACAGTCATTTCCCTATGAATAGTAAGTCGAGATTCATGTTGTATTCAGTATCTTTTCTTGTACAAGAACCCTTATAGCAGCAGAACGGGACCGCGCCTCTATTATCAGGAGTTTAGTGCGAACGATGGAGGCGCTTACAGGAGTATTCGAGAACTTCCTCAATGGAACAAAAATCTTTCTGAACAGGGATGTTCTTAGACATGACTATATTCCTGAAACACTTCCGCACCGACACAGCCATATTGGCAGACTCGGTGGCATACTCGCCCCGGCACTCGGAGGATCAAAAGTTTCCAATGTATTCATCTATGGAAAGACAGGTACTGGAAAGACCGCTGTCACGAGATTTGTATTGAGTAGACTTGAGGAGAAGGCAAAGGAAATAGGTGCACCTCTCCAAACATGCTACATCAACTGTCGTTTGACAGGGACCAACTACAGAGTTCTCGCTGATCTGTGCAGGTCCTTGGGCGCAAAAGTTCCGTTTACCGGCCTCGCTGTTGCCGAGTTGCTTGATCGTTTCCGTGACGTCCTCAACTCAAAACGTCGAATGCTCATCGTTACACTCGACGAAGTTGACGCTCTGGTCAAGGGCCGAGAAGAAGACAACCTACTATACGAATTGACCAGGGTGAACGAGAGCCTTCACAAAAGTTGGGTTGGACTGGTCGGAATCTCAAATGACCTACACTTCAAGGAGTTTCTTGATCCTCGTGTCCTTAGCTGTCTGAGTGAGGAAGAGGTTACATTCAGACCCTATCTTGCTGACGAGCTTTACGACATCCTCCTACAAAGAGCGAGCACAGCCTTCGTTGAAGGTGCCATGACTGATTCTTCACTGCGCCTTTGCGCGGCTCTTGCTGCACGCGAGCACGGAGATGCCAGACGGGCTTTGGATCTTCTCAGAGTTGCAGGTGAACTCGCAGAAAGACAAGGAGCAGGATCAGTATCTGAAGACCACATAAGACTCGCTGAACACAAGATCGAATATGATCGCGTTGCCGAAGCGCTAAAATCTCTACCTCTCCATCCAAAGATAGTCGTCATAGGAACACATCTTCTTGAAAACCACTTCCCCGAGGGAGCGATAACAGGAGACCTTTACGATCTTTATAGGCAACTGTGCGGCAAAGCCGATATTGATCCTCTCACACAAAGAAGGGTGAGCGGCCTCATCAACGAGCTCGACATAATGGGGGTCGTGAATGCACGAGTCGTGAACTTTGGTCGCTATGGAAGAACCAAAAAGATACGACTCGGAGTTGATGGGAGGACTATTGCCGACACATTCTCACAAGACACCTCGGTCAGCAATCTCCTATCACACGTTCCCACATCGATCAGAGGAAGACTCCCACGCTAGATACGTGGGGGTTGACGATGGGAGATTCATTTTTCGGCAGTCGAGAGAGAAAACACATGAGACGGCAATTCTAGCTGCCGTGGTTCTCGAGAACCATAGAATCATGGCACTACGTTTGGGAAGGATTACAGTAGATGGACTAGACGCCACGACCACACTTGAGCGACTTCTTAGAGGCCTAAGATTTGACGCCATCTTTCTAAGTGGGATATCATTCGCCGGATTCAACCTAATCGATCCATTCAGAATCTACCAATTATACAAGAAACCCGTAATCATAATCTCAGGCAGTTGCCCTGACAATCGATCGGTGAGAAAAGCGCTCAAGCTTCACTTCAAGGATTGGAGGACACGGTGGGCAACAATCAAGAGGCTTGGGAAAATACATCACATTCGGAGTTCTGACACAGAACCCCCAATATTCTTTGAATTCGTTGGCGAATCTCTGCACAACGTGCGCAGGCTAGTTCGGCACTCAGCAAAGCTTGGAAGGATCCCTGAACCCATCAGAGTAGCCGGTCTTGTGGCAAAAGGGCTTAGCCGTGGCTAGAATCATCCAAATCCATCATTCTGGTCACGTTAATGATGGAAAGTATAAAATATCTTAACACAAGCCCATATAAGTAGCATTAATCGGTGATTTGATGCCTTATTGCCACCAATGCAGAAAAGACTTCAAAGTACTTCCAGCATGTCCACAATGCAGCCTTCCCCTAGTGCCAAGGGCTACGGCTGGTATGGTCGTATCTGTCATTGCTGGCGCCTTAGTCTTGATCACTGCTCTCTCGATCTTACTACTGTTCCCATGGTTCTCTGCGATCCTTAATTGGCTGGGACTTGGTTTCCTGATAGGGTACGGCTTGATACTGGTGATGATCGGTATTGTCTCAGGGATCCTCATGATTATCGGCGGAGCACTCATGTATCTCCCAGGAAAGGAGAGAGCCGGCGCAGCTATAGTGTTTATCTTCTCACTAATCAGCCTATTAGCTCTCGGCGGATTCCTCGTTGGAGCCATTTTGGGTATAGTAGGCGCCGCTCTAGGCTTCGCCAAGAAGTAGACTAGGCCATTCCAGAGAGAAAGTCAATCGTAGTCACCTCAAGCGTCTGAAGGTTGACAACTGGAAGCTTTCCCGGAGTGGGTTCAAGACCGAGTTTCCTCTGATAGTCTGTCTGCGACTGCCAAGCACCTGAGTTGATAAGCAGAGTACCACGGTAGTTTCTTCGACCCAAAACATGAACATGTCCAGACTCAAAGACATCAGGCACATTTTCGACGACGAGATGGTCTTCTTGTTCAGGAGCGATTGACGCACCAACACCATATGCAGGTACAAGGTGTCTGCATCGCAGCAGATACTCCATCGCTTTCTCCGGAGCGTGAAGATCCATGTCTGGAATGGATGCCATAACATCGTTAAGGCTTGTTCCATGATACAGGAGGAAGTCTACACCATGAAGCCTGAGTTCACAGGGGTTCCCCAGCGAGAGAATTTTTCTACTACTGTACAATGATTCTGCATATTCTGAGAGAATAGGAGGTTGCGGCAATGATTGTCTTGTCGCATCATGATTTCCAGGAATCACTATTACCTCCATGTGCTCTGGGATCTGCTGTATGAGTTGGGCTACAAGCTTGTACTGCTGGTAAATATCTGGCACAGCCAACTCTTCCTCTTGGCGAGGATATATTCCAACTCCATCCACAACGTCCCCTGCGATGATGACATATTTCGTTCTTCCCGCAAGTTGCATTTGTTGAGGTGATCCAACTTTTCTGTTGAGCCACAAGATCATCTGGTTGAATGCTGATTCGAGAAAGGTTTTGCTTCCGAAATGAATGTCCGACAGAAGCGCAACATTAACTGGTTCTGAAGCCTTGTTGGGTTTTCTCTCGGGAATATCTGGGAGATATATGCCCTTCGCTACAAGAAGGTCATTCCTTCCCTTCACAGTCTCAAAACAGACAACCTGATCTAATGACAGTCGCTGAGCGATCTGGTAGGCATTGTCTTGAACGCCAACGACTAGGATCGTCGCAGTATTCTCAAAATCATCAACCTCAAGAAAGATTTTCTCATTTCTCTCCCGCTTGGTCATAATCATTGCAATGAACTTCACATGTTCATTTGGTGCCGCTTCAAGAGCCTCAGCTATGGATCGAGCTCCTCTAACATCTGGCCTCTGTCTGAGAATTAGTGACATTTTTTCGAAGCGACTCTGAAAGTACTTCACGAATGAGTCCAAGCTTCCTCTTGTGCTCGTGTTGCTAGCTGGATCTGAAATGACTTCAATGCGGGCTTCGATATCTCGAGCTGGAGCGGATGAAATGGCCACACTTGATGCGACCGTGGATTCCGAAGTTGTTTTGGCCTTGGTTTCGAAATACTCTTTTGTAATTACAATTGGTCTGGGAGAGACCTCGTTTGCTCTTCGTAAGGCTTCGCGAACACAATCTGCAAGTTCTTCATGGTTGATTGTGCTGAGAAACTCGAAGGCGTCTCTGCTCAATTGAAATCCTTCAGTGGCAATTGACTGTAAAACATGTCGCAGTTCTTCAGGGAGTTCGCTCATGTTTGGATCCTTCGGATGCAGAGAGCGTGAGGGTTCTTCAGGTCCTTGTTTTATGTGGTCTGGCGCGGCGGGCCGGATTTGAACCGGCGTAGGCCGCAAGGCCTACCGGCTGTTTTGTCGCTCTACGCGGATCTCGAGGCCGGCGCATTAGACCGCTCTGCCACCGCCGCTTGGGCCTGACTTTCTCGGCCCAAATAGCAGTGACTGCTTGGCTAGTTTAAACATTCTTTCATGACCTGGTATGATGTCGAAAGTTTGTTGTATGAGAATGTAGATCTGTGGGTTGAGAGGTTTCGAATGTGGATTCAAGACGACAGCTGCTAATAGCCTTGTTGTTTGCCGGAATCATCTTAACAATGTCGGGTTACGTAATGATGGAGCAAAGAAAACCGTTAGGGGTCGACGGAGAACTTTGGCTGGAAGAAGATTCCATCTTAGATCCCAACTCAGTTCGTCTGGCGTGGGGAGTTCGCGCACCACCTGACAAACATCCTGACGGATGGATATTCAGGATCAGTATCAAAGCTAATGAGAGCGTCTGGATTCGGTCTATCTGGTACGACACGAACCAAGTATTCTACGAGTGGCACGGGAGCACGTTAGAAAGAACAGTAACCATAAACGTTGACGAGAAGACTTCTGACATGGAGTGGGCATGGTACCTCCAGAACCCTTCGCCGGCGACTGTCGAACTACACAAAGTCCACATCAGCTACTCCGCGGTTCGCCAACCTTTCCGTCTTACGGGAACCGCGGTAGTCATATGTGGACTGATAATTCTGGCGATTGCGGGTGCAGGGTTTGCGCAACGAAGACTGCGCAAGAAAGGATGACATTCTCAAATCTACAGTTTGAATCCTAGACCGAGCAGTTCCTGCATCCACCATTGTACTCGGAATTCAATGGCTGAACCAAGTTTCCGGGGCTAAGGACTTTGTTTACTGCACTGATGTTGAGAACCTGTTCGTCACGGCTCCCATCACGGTATACAGTTATCCCCTTACATCCAAGCTTGTAAGCCAGAATGAAGACTTCCTCCACATCTTTTGGTGTCGCATCGTGAGGAAAGTTAACCGTCTTTGAAACTGCATTGTCGGTGTACTTCTGGAATGTTGCTTGAACTCGAACATGCCATTCTGGTGAGATGTCATGGGAAGTCACGAACGTTTCTCGAACATCGACAGGCACTTCTACTAAGCCTTGTATAGACCCACGTTCAGCAATTCTTCGCATCAACTCATCACTGTGGAAACCTCGTTTGTATGCGACTGATTCAAAAATCGGGTTTACCTCGAGTAGCTCCGTGTTGTCCATAACATTCCGAATATAGGAGATGGCGAATATCGGTTCGATTCCACTTGAACAATTTGCGATTATGCTAAGTGTTCCGGTGGGTGCTATAGTTGTGGTTGTTGCGTTTCTCAGTCTTGGCCCATTTGTCATACAGTAGATGCTTTTTTCATAGTTCGGGAAGACGCCTCTTCTCTCAGCTAAGCCTTCGCTGGCCTTCTTGGATTCGCATTGTATGAATCTCATGACTTCTTCCGCAATCTGGAGTGTTTCATTAGAGTTGTACGGGATTCCGAGCTGGGTTAACATGTCCGCGAATCCCATTATTCCAAGTCCGATCTTTCTATTCGCCTTTGTGACCTCATCAATCTCTTTGAGTGGGTACCGATTCATATCGATAACATTGTCTAGAAAGTGGACGGTGGTCCTGATGGTTCTTGCAAGTTTCTCAAAGTCAATCTTTCCCTCTTTCATCATCCTTGCAAGGTTGATGGACCCGAGATTGCAGGATTCGTAGGCTAGAAGGGGTTGTTCACCACATGGGTTCGTACTCTCGATCATGCCTATCTCAGGTGTAGGATTGTCCTTGTTCATTTTGTCGATGAATATTACACCTGGTTCCCCGTTCTTCCAGGCTTGGTGAACTATCAAGCTGAATACGCGTCTGGCTTTCAGTTTAGTCGCGGCCTCGCCTGTCCGAGGGTTCATCAATTCATACTCTTCGTCTTTCTCAACCGCGTCCATGAACTTGTCAGTTGCTGCTACTGATAGGTTGAAGTTGTTCAGTCTGTTGTTGTCCTCTTTGGCAAAGATGAAGTCTATTATGTCAGGGTGATCAACCCTGAGAATACCCATATTCGCGCCACGCCTTGTTCCACCTTGTTTCACAGTCTCAGTTGCCGCGTCAAATACTGCCATGAACGAGACGGGGCCACTTGCAACTCCCTTTGTCGAAAATACAACATCATTTTTGGGGCGGATCTTTGAAAATGAGAAACCCGTACCTCCACCGCTCTTGTGAATGAGCGCGGTGTTCTTGATTGCTTCAAATATACTCTCCATCGAGTCTTCAACTGGCAAAACGAAACAAGCTGACAGCTGTTGAAGTTCACGGCCAGCGTTCATGAGGGTGGGAGAGTTTGGCAAGAACTCTAGATTCGTCATTAACTTGTAGAACTCTTCCTCGGTTTTCTTAACATCAGCATTGACGTCGTATAGAACGTCCGCGCTTGCGATGTTCTGAGCTACTCTTCGAAACATCGCAGTTGGAGTTTCAATCGGTCGACCAGAGTCATCTTTCTTGAGATATCTACGCTCCAACACGCTTATCGCATTGGGGGACAGTCGACCATCAAGGTCTGAGTCAAGAAGCACAGACCTTGTTTCACGGATCGTCTTCCGTTGCTGACGGTAGAGAATGTAAGCTTTAGCCATCTTAGCATGTCCCGCTTCAATCAACACTTCCTCCACAACATCTTGTATTTGCTCAACCGTTGGAACCGATCGTTCATTGTAGTTCTTGTTGATGACTTCCACCACTCTTCGAGACAACGATTCTACAGCAGACCTATCATGCTCTCCCACAGCTTCAGCAGCCTTCAAAATAGCATTCGTAATCTTCGCACTGTCAAAATTGACTATTCGACCGTCTCTTTTGCGTATGCGAGAAACCTTGGCCTTCAGGGTTTCCACTGCTTCAATCCGGACAGACTCACGTGGGCGATCAACAGATGTATCCAATGATGGTAATCTCCACAGAAGCTACGTTATTGTGATGACTGGACTACTGCGTAACCTGTAGCTTAATGGTTTTTGACCTTTTTATATAAAGTTGTGTACTGAACACTACTAAATATTGTACTTCCCGACGAAAACCTTGAACGCGAATAGTATACTCTGGCGCGAAAATGAAGGAAAAGGTATGTACCGCAGACTCAAACTACTCTAAATACCAATAAATTCAACTCGACTAGATCGAAAATCACAGGTTTATGAAAACCATTCGTCAAACTAGAATTTGATGATTAGAGTGGTCTCTACTCAAACACCATCCAGGAAATATGACTGTGTGCGAAGGCATCGCGCAATCGAAAAGCTCGTCGTGCGGCAATCATCGTTAGGTGAAGAGAGACTATACTATCGCTTCCGACGAGATAGATGGTACGGAGGGATCTTTACATCCGACTGTTCGGGTTGTGGATTGCTCTGCAAGTTCTGCTGGCTTTCTGAGCAAGCTTTCCACAGGCCGCACCAAACCGGCAGGTACTACAGTTCCGTCGAAGTAGCTTCGAGACTGATCGAGGGCGCCAGACAGTGTGGTTTACGTCAACTGCGAATTAGTGGGGGAGAGCCAACAATCGGAAGGCGACACCTTCTCGAAGTTCTTGACGAACTAATGCGACAAAGTTGCAGCAAGTTTATTCTTGAAACGAACGGCATCCTGATTGGATCAGAAAGAGACTATGCCAAACAATTATCCATCTATCCGTTTCTTCATGTAAGGGTATCATTCAAAGGGTGTAGCGAAAACGAATTTGAATCTTTGACAGGAGCAGAACCCGAAGGTTTCACTCTGCAACTACAGGCCCTGCGAAGACTCGTTGAAGCAGGAGTAAGCTGCCATGCGGCAGTGATGACATCATTCTCCTCAAGGAACGCTCTCGAGATGTTTTGTAGAAGAATTGGAGGAATCAATCCAAGATTGGTGAATGCGACTGAGATTGAAGAGGTTATTCTTTACCGACAAGTTGTCAAAAGAATGAAACGTTATGGAATACAGCCTTCGGTTTCGCATCTGCCGAGCAGTGTTCCTGCTCAACTCGTGTAATCGGACGAGAGTTGGTCAGTTGAGTTCTTTTCTAAAAGCTGCCAAAGTTGTCTTTCGGCAGTCAGGACATATTCGAAGATGGTACCTCTCGTTTGGGAGGTATTGGCTGCACCATTCGCATTTCTTTAGTTGCCCTATCCTCTCGCCCTTACCCCTGGTTTTCGGTTTCTTGATCAACATCGACACCAGGCTGATTGTGACACCGAAAACCTTCGGTGGTAATCAGCTCAATATGTATTACCGTATACCCTGCTATAAAACTTAGCAAGATTTATATGATTGACCGATATACAATGTAAAGATTGTATCATAGTATAGCATGTTTAACGATCTAGCGAAATGAGCATGATGAACATGGCTACAAACACGGTCTTGATTAGAGGATTGGACCGGGACTTCTATAATAAGGTTGTAGCTAGGTCGAAGGAACAAGGAAAGAATGTCGCTCATTTGATGAATGAAGCGATGCAGCAATATCTGGGACGAATGGACGGAGAGAAAGACCCAACTCCAGGGGAGAAGAAGATAACAATTTCCGGATCAGTCGTCTTATCAAAATCTGACCTGTTTGGAATACACGGCGAAGTTGGAAAGTTCATACTGGAGAACAGCGGAGATCTGACGCTTGAAGATGATATCGACCGTGATGCGCTACATTGTCTTGCCGGAATACAGAACACAGGAACGCTTAGAGTTCCCAAGGACATACATCATCTGGCGCTGCTCAAAGCAGGCCACGTGCGCGGCGAAATAATGAAATACTGAAAAGGCTACCCTTTTTCCAGTCCCCCAACTGCAAAGATCGTGTTTTGTTTACGTTTTGGAAAGCCGCCTCTGAACATTTCGGCAACTTCTCCAACTTGCGAGAATCCAGAATCCCGTATCATTTGCGCAGCGCGATGATTGCTCTTGGGGATGGTGATTTCAACAATCTTTCCCTTCATTCTATCAAGAAGACCGGCGAGAAGTTCTCCGACAGACTGAGGGATGTCACTATCGCATATCCATGGGCCGATCTCATACCCGGAAGGACCGCCTTTAGCAACTATGTAGCCTAGGATTCTATCATCCTCTTTTGAGAATAAGAAGAATTTAGGGAAATCTCTTCCTAGGATTCGTAGATACCTCTCTCTGTCCGCCCCGAATCTATCCCTATCAAATCGCGCAATTCGTTTCAAATACTCATCCTTGAACAAACTTGCTTTCGTCTTCTTTATCGCCTTTGGGATTCCTCGATATCTCACGAAACGTTCTCCTTCGACAAAACCTGAGTCCTCATATAACGCTCTAGTTTTCAGGTAAGAGTACAAGCCGACTTTTCGAATTCCCTTTTCTTTGGCATAGGAAATGGCATGATTTAACAGTTCGACACCGATTCCTCGGCCTCTCGACGACCTTGCAACTATCACATTCCCAACCCAAGCGAAGCGATCATAGGTTGTGGTAGTTATCAGTCCAGCCTTGTCTCCATCATGAATTGCTAGAAAGCATCCACGAGGATCAAGCTGAAGCAGCCTGACAAAATCTCTTCGGTCAAACCCCCAATCCTCAGTGTCAGTGAGCTTGATTGCAAACGGGATGTCCCGAGCTTGCATGACCCTTACGTAGACCATTGTTCTTCGCACTTCCTGCTCAGAGCTCGTCGACAAGTTATTAAGATCGTCCGATATTCCCAGATTTCCAACTGTGCCGTTCGGTCTTCGAACAGAAGATGCCGACTCTTCCATCCTATCAAGAGAGGGTTCCTCGAATTGTATTCGGAGAAGAAGATTGACACTATGGAGCACTTAGAGATGCACATGAAGGTTCTTGATGAGGATGAAGGCATTAGAACCATTGGAAATTCAAAGAGTCCAGTTCCCAACGGCTACATATTCATTACTAGATCGAATGAACGGTATTGTGTGAATGTTTGTGAAAGGATTTTGGATCCTGAGACATCTCGTGATCGGGTTGGGGGGAACGACAAGTACTTCTACTTTGACAATTTCGAAGAAGCAAGGAAGATGGTCAGTCCAATAATCAAATTGCCTTTGGAAGCTTGGCTATACTAGTTGCCACTAATAGTATTGAAAAATCCATTTTGACTGGCTTCCGCTTCCAGTCATGGTCAAAACGGCTCCTGACTTGATCCAGCTAGATATCAGTGACTGGGCTCCCTCTGTGATGTTCTAATTCGTAGACACTGCGTTTCAATCTATAGTATCTTTAGTTCCAACTCTACATTGATGCAATCGTGGTAAGAAATGTTGAGAAAAAGATTCCTGGCTGTATCGATCTTGGTGGTCGGTCTACTAATAGCGTCGTTCTTTGTGGGTGCATACTACAATTCTTACGGAGGGATTGGGAGAAACGGCTATTTCGTAGAATCTTCGCGGTCCGCAACTGAAACCATTGTTGACGAGTACTTGAAGGGTGGTGAAACAGGTCAAGCACCAGTGACGGTTCAAGAGCGGATGGTAGTCTACAACGGATATGTTTCGGTTGAAACGGGTGATGTTCAGGGCACATTGGCCAAGATTAGGACATTGGTCGAGAATTCTGGCGGATATGTCGCAGGGTCATCTCGTACGGAAGGTTGGGCTGAGATTACTATTAGAGTGCCCAAGGAAAAATTCCGTGAAGCAGTTCAGGAGATAGAAACCTATGGAAAGGTTCTCGATGAACAGACTTCAAGCGAAGACGTGACTGAACAATACATTGACGTAAAAGCTCGGCTTGAGAATCTGCAGAGACAGGAGAAGAGGCTTCAAGAAATACTCGATATGGCAAAGACCGTTGATGAGCTCCTCACAGTTGAAAGAGAGATAGAAAGAGTGAGAGGAGAAATCGAAAGTCTTCAAGGTCATCTGACATATCTTGAACGCAACGTCACCATGTCAGTTATCACTGTTCACCTTACGGAACCACCTCAGCCTTTCACTCCACCCGGAATGGATTGGAAAGAGACTTTCGAAACAGCACTGAGAGCACTCTACGCGATGGTTCGTGGTCTGGTAATCTTGGCGATTTCGATACTTCCAATAGTAATAATCGGCGCTTCTGTGTACTACATATACAAAAGACGAAGGTCAAGAAGAGAAGCAACCAAATAGATGTAAACTATACTGCACCGAAATCTGTCGAACCCAATCTCCTCTTTTTTTGAATCAACTTCAACTCAGCGGAGAACCATCAGTTGTCTAGCCAATAAGCTTCTAAACACGAACCGCCAAGGAAGTGGAGATAGAACTTTCTAGGCGGACTGTATGACGCTTGCCGAACCGGATCTGATATTCATCGGGCATATCTCCAAGGATCTAGTTAGAAATCCGTCGGGAGAACGGACGCAGATTGGAGGGGCTGCCCTATACGCTGCCATGGCCGCGAGGTCACTTTCAAGAAACGTTAGAGTAATCTCTTCAGTTGGCAAAGATTTTGCGTACCTGGATCTTTTGAGATCTACTTTTCCAGGGTCTATTATTAGAAGGGTTAATGCCCCATCAACCTATTTCGAAATAGATTACGACAAGAGCTTTTCAGCCAACTACAAGACCGTTCGACTGGGAGCTGGATCCAACATCAAGGTTTCAGACCTTCCGAAGCACTGGATTGGAGAGAACACTTTCATCCATCTTGCTCCGATGAACCCAAGCAAGGTGGAAAGGTTCGTGGACGCTATTCGCAAGCATTCCTCCAAGACGTGGGTGTCTGCCCATACAAGCCCCGACTATTTGACGTCCCCCGACAACAGGCGAACGTTGAGAAGAATAGCTGAAAAAGTTGACCTCTTTGTGACTAATGATCACGAGGCTGTGAAGCTGTCCGGAGCAAGTGAACTCGCATCAGCTATGCGAACGTTGAAGTCGAGACGACTGGCGGTGACGCTGGGGCAATGGGGTGCAATTATCGTCGATGAGCGTGGTGTCCAGATGATTCCAGCGCTAACCACCCTGATCGAGAACCCCAAAGACACGACCGGGGCGGGCGATAGTTGGTGTGGGGCTCTTCTTTCATGCTATTCATTGACTCGGGATTGGACTCGGTCAGTTGTTACAGCGTGCATAATCTCCGCGGTCAAATGCATGGGCTGGAATATTGAGAAGATGAAGGACCTAAGGTTCAATAACCCAGACCAGGTCGCCGAATACGTTTTGAGACTGAAGGACGGCTCGATTCAACTTAGCCTAAGAGATTTTGCAGATTAGCTGCCCGGCTCCTACTCATTGTTGAGAATCTCATATACCCTCGAACAGTACCTCACGTGATCCTTGAGGCTGTTACGTCTTCCTCTTCTGCCTTCATCCAGCCAGATATCACAAACGTCATCTTTGCTGACGATCCTCGCTAACAAATCAACAACTCTATCTTCGGTGACCTCTCTAACTACATCCCAATCAAGACTCACCTGCTTGTTAACCCCGACTATTGGGGGAAAATCCTCAACGTGGTTTATGTCTACTGCCCTGGAATGTCTCAACGAAAGACTCACGTCCGTTCTCGATCTCTTTCTGTCAAAAGAATATAGATGGAATTGATCAGCCTGCCGATCAGGGACAACAATGTTCCATCGTCCTCCTCTGAAGTTGCTATAGGGCAGAACCAGATGTGTTTCGGAACCTTGCAGCATCCTGAAGTATAACCAGTTGTATGGTCGGACAAGTTTTAGCGGAATCATCTCATCGTAGTTCATGTCTGTGTGAGCGTCTATCGAAACTACGGGGAGAGAAGTCAGATTCAATGCGAAGTGGTGTCGCCACCTATTTCCTCCAATCAGATAGGAATTCCGTGGCAGACTCTTGGAGTGGTCCCCAACCTTCTGTCCTCTTAGCCATGACCCCCATACATGAAAGGTTGGATTGTTGATTCTGAATAGTTCAGCTTCTACTCCGTGACTACTGGCAATTTCTTCGGCGATTCTTCTCGTATTACTATCGGCATAGAAGATGCGTCTCAAGAGCCGCCAGACCCCGTCTGATACGCTGATCTAGACATAGGTTGCACTGCATCTAGCAGATGTTCATCCCAGAGCTCATCTAGATCATTCTGTATCGTTCGTTGAAAGTAATCTAACAAGCACATTTGTGGTTTTGAACCGTCTTTTCATTCTGCTTGTAGGGGATCAGGCAAATGAACCTTAGAACCCCTTGGCTCGTGTTTCTAAGTTGATGCATCTCTCCGGAAGGAATGAAAATAAAATCGTCCTCCTTGAATTCCTTTCCATTTTTTCCATCCGTTGCCAGTCCTTTTCCTTCTAATACGAATATTTCATGTTCCCAGGGATGAGAATGAAGTGGACTGTAGCCATCCGGCTCAACTTCGAAGAGTCTCATGGCAAAGTTTTCAGCGCCCATCTCCTTGCTTATCAACCATCTTACATTCAACTTCGCCGCGCCCTCTTCGGCTTTCAAAGCCTTAACATCTTGATAGTTCGAGATCTTCATATCTGAGTTCGCCTTCAACAGCCTTCTGACGGATTGCGGTTTGAGACTCTTATGCTTTCTTGATTGAGCTACTACTGCTACGACGTCTTCTCTCCCGAAACGATTTCGGTAGGCATGACGTATCCCGCCATCACAAACCTGCGGTCCACGTTCTCGAAACCGGCATCTTCCATAATCGACTTCGCTAGAATCGGCCTGCACCCGCCAAGCAGAGACGAATTTCTCCTGTAGATCCACTCGTAGACTTTACAGGCATTCGACCCGTCAGCCTTGCTCAAATTGACCAGAATCAGCCTTCCTCCAACCTTTAGAACCCTCTTGAACTCAAGAAGTATCTCTAGAATCTGAGAAATATCGATAAGGTCCAGCATGTGACTTGAAAAGACAATGTCGAACACCTTGCCGTGATATGGAAGATATTGAGCGTCTCCAACATTCAGAGCGACCCTTTTTGACAAACCATGTTTTTGCACGAAATGATGTGATTTCGCAACCATTCTTAATGAAAGATCTGTTCCGCAGACTTCTCCTCCTTCTCCTGCTCTACTAGCCAGCCCGAGTAGAGTGCGTCCTGTGCCAAAACCAACTTCCAAAATCCTGCCACCTCGCTCTATGGCTGCAATCTCCAGTGCAGTTGAGTTTACTCCTCTTTCGAAACTAGTCAGATAATCATAGATCGAGCTGAGAAAGTCGTAGATGCTACGTATCTGTCTACGCGACAAAGAGACGGCTTGAATCTCCAAACTGTACCCTGTTACCCTTTTTATTTGTCAAGCAAGATCTTGTTCTTAAAGTGTTGAAGATTGCTGATAGCGTTCAGAAAATCTGATCAAATCGCTCGAATTCTCGATCCGACTCGTGGTTTCAAGTTGACCGAACAACTGATTGAGCATCGCAGAGACCCACTGACAGGTGACTTGTCGATAGTTCTACCCGGGCGTCAGAACTATGTAAAGCACTTCTTCGAGACCGACGAGCAATTCCTGTCTGATTATGCCGAAGAAACGAAGAAGGGTTGTCCCTTCTGTTTGCCCAGTGTACTAACTACTACCCCAGAGTTTCCTACCGAGCTGGTTAGTGAAGGCAGAATCAGAGAGGGAGACGCCATTACTTTTCCAAGTCTCTTTGCTCATATCGAATACAATGCTGTAACCGCCCTAACACCTAACCACTTGTTGAAACTCGATGATTTTGCTCCAGAACTGTTGAAGAATGGAATACGGGCTTCACTCAAGTACATCAACAAGGTGCATTCCAGCAACCCGGATGTAAAGTATGCCGCTTTGGTTCTGAATTATCTGCCCCCAGCAGGTTCAACCGTTGTTCACCCACACATGCAAGCCCTTGCAAGCAGCATGCCCATGCAGAGACTCATTGAACTGCTCGATGCGAGTTTGGCGTACTTTGGAGAATCAAGATCCAACTATTGGATGGACATAATAGAGATCGAGAAGAAGACGGGTGAAAGGTACATAGCGAAGGCTGGAAGCTGTCACTGGCTAGTACCCTTCTCCCCCAAAGGCTTCTATGAGATCAATGGGATTCTACCAGAGAAGAATAATCTACTTGACCTGACTGAAGATGATGTTCTAAGCCTCGCAGATGGCCTATCTCGAATCCTACGGTACTACAAGGCCAATAATGTATGGAGCTTTAACGCTGCAATCTACTCTGGTCCGCTCGGTGCCAAATCAGAACATTTCTCCGTCAATCTGAAAATCGTGGCTAGGTACGGTTTCAGATCCAAATGGGTGAATGACAGATGGGCGCTTCCATTCTTACTTAACGAGTCAGAAGTCTTCGAGGCTCCCGAAGCTTTAACTCCGATGATAAGAAAATATTTCCTCTAGAGAAGAATTCAGGTCCGAAAACCTATCGATGAATCTGGGAACTATGAAGCTGACTCCACAACGCTCTGATATATCTTGTTGATATCATCTGTGGAGAAAATTGATTTTGGCGGGATCTGGGCGATCAACACTCCCGTCCTCAGGACGCTCATCCGAACATCTTGGATATTCCCAAATGTAATTCCGAAATGACTCACAACATCTACTTTCATACCTTTGCTCTCAATCACTCTCCTCAGCTTTCTGGGATCGATCTGCTTGATCTCTTTCGGGCTGATTACGACAACTCTCCTTCCATCTCTGGCACAGGTCTCTTCAACTGTCTTGTCCTCGATTGGTCGTATGGAATCAGTCGGATGAGGCCCACAGACGGGGCAGTTATCGCGCCGCGCCAGTGTTATGGCGTCGAATGCAAGGTGCTTCAAGTCTATGTACAGGAGTCTGTTCTCTAGCAGCAGAGGGTTACCTACTACGAAGTTTATGGTCTCAAGTACTTGGATGCATGATACAAGACTTGGAACGGATGGGTGAACTCCGACCACTGCACATTTTGGAAGGGAGTCATCATCCAAGTCTGGGTAGAAACATTCGAGGCAGGCCGTCTTCCCTGGAACAATACTGGAGACGTTTCCATAATATTCTATGCATGAACCGAAGATGTAGGGGATCCTCCGTTTCTGGCAGGCGCGATTCACTATGTAACGCGGGGTGATCCTGTCAAAACCATCTACTACAACGTCCATGTCCTTCAATACTTCGTCCACGTTGGCAGAGTTCAGTGAGGCTGGAATCGGGTCTAGATCAACATCGGGGTTCAATCTGCAGAGTTTTCTTCCTGCAACCTCAACCTTTGGTATTCCCAGAGAGTCAACATCATAGAGTGTCTGCCGGTGCAGATCAGATCGCGAAACCACATCTCGATCAACAATTCTTAGATATCCTACACCCATTGCGACCAGTTTCAGAACTGTCGGAGACCCGAGTCCGCCGAGACCTAGAACGCATATCTTCGCGTCTCTAATCTTCTTCTGTCCAGCGTACCCAATGTCGTCCAGAACTATCTGCCTAGAATAGGTCTCTATCTGCTTCATTGTCAGATCGTTTCTATCTTCAGTCATAACCTCTACCCGCTCCAAATGCATGAACGAGAGTTGGCCTTCATTCAATTGAGCATTTGGCTATATGAAATCTGTATTTCAGACTATCAAACGCTTGCGCATAAGGTTGATCGCCAGTACGAAGAGCCCCAAGGCAACCAAGGCGATCCACACAAGGCTGTAGAGCAGACTCCAGCTTAGGTTGTTGAGCGTCAACGCTCTGAGGATTAAAGTCACATGAGTCAAGGGAAGAAGAACCTCTGCAAGGATTCTGATATACACGGGAAGAACCGAGAGTGGGAAGAATGTGCCGCTAAACAGAAACATTGGAGTAATTAGAAGATATGAAGGATAGTTGAATGAGTCGATGTTGGGAACAATTGCTGTAAAGCACATCGCTAACGAGGCGAAGAGTATCCCTGACAGAAATGAAAATGGTACCACAAGAAACATCCAACGAAGATTGACCAGCCCGAATGCCGATATGACTAGGAGAATTATTGAACAGTTGATTGCACTCTTCGTGGCGCCCCAAAGGAGTTCTCCCGCGATGACCTCATCGATGGTGAGGGGAGTAGTAATTATGGCATCGAACGTTTTCTGATAGTACATTCTCACATACGATCCATACGTGCATTCGAAGAATGCGGAGTACATTGATGAGATTGCCACCAACGCTGGGGCGATGAATGCCGCATATGAGACGCCTTCAAAATTGCCAACGAAGAATCCTAATCCAAAACCGAGTGCAAAAAGATACAATAAAGGCTCAATGAATGGTGGAATGAAGTTTACTTTGTAGGTTTTCATGAATACAGCTTTGTTTCTTAACCAGACCTTCCAGACTCTGCTGGTCAGCGCAGGAAATCTTAGTAACAGGTCGGTGTTCATTCTCTCAGTCCCCTCCCGGTCAACTCTAGGAATACATCTTCCAGTGTGGCTTTCCTGACAAGGGTACTTCCTATTCGGTACTTAGACACCAACTCGCGGAGAAGCCGCTCTGGATCCTGTGAGAATATATGTACCTTGTTCTCAACCCTTTCAAAATGCAATTGATCATAGTGTCTTGCAAGATATGATGTGACGTCTTCGTCAGTTGTGATCTCGAGCACGTCACCCTTAATGTGTTGTTGTATGAGATCACGCGGTTTTCCCTCAGCAATGATCTTACCGCCATCCATTATCACTAGGCGATCGCAGAGTTCCTCAGCCTCTTCCATGTAGTGGGTAGTGAGAAGAATCGTCACACCTTGTGATCTCAATTCGCGAAGTTTCTGCCATATCATGTGTCTGGCTTGGGGGTCAAGCCCGATGGTCGGTTCGTCAAGTACGAGCATCTTTGGTTCATTTATCAATGCTCTAGCGAGAATCAGTCTACGCTTCATCCCAGTTGAGAGTTTTTCTATGACTACATCTCTCTTCTCTTCGAGTTGGATGAACTCCAGCAGCATCTTGGCTCTTTTCTTAGCCTCCGTTGCTGGGATGTCGAAATAACTAGAGTACACCATCAGGTTTTCGAAGACTGTAAAATCTGGATCGAGATTGTTCTCTTGTGGTGTCACTCCGATAATCTCTTTGATTCTTCTAGGATTCTTGTCAACATCGATCCCAGCTACTTCAAGTCTCCCTGAAGTCTTTGGTGAAAAACAATAGATCATCTTCATGGTCGTGGTTTTTCCAGCTCCATTGGGACCTAGAAAACCAAAGAATTCGCCTGCGTCAACCCGAAAGCTGACTCCATTCACAGCCACGAAGCCATCGAATCTCTTGGTCAGATTCTCCGCCAGCACCATACTATCCAAAATTCTGTTCTCCTCGAACCCCGAACCATCGACGTAATTGTCCCTACTCCCACTCAAAAAGCTAAAAAGTCGTTGCCGAATGCATTGTTTGTTCAGAATTCTTCACCAAAAGATGAAACTGCCCAAAAAAACTGAATCAGGGATTCCCTATGTTCCATGATCTTGGCAAGCTAGACTCAAGACTCGAAGGAATATTCATGATTGAAGGTGTCGGACTAAGCTCAAACGTCTACGTGATTGAGGGAGAGAAAATCACGCTTATTGACGCCGGAGTCGGAAATGAGAACAACAGACTCGACCTCGCACTGCAGCGACTGAAACAACCCCTCCAGAACATTGAGAAAGTGATTCTGACTCACAACCACCCTGATCATTCTGGGGGACTACTGACTATTCAGTCAATTTCTTCACCAGAGATCTTTGCACACGAATTGGACAGCTATGGTCTTGAGGAGCTTTACCCAAATGCAATCAAATGGCTCCACGACAATGAAGTATTGGCCGCTTCGCAGAGAAGACTGAGAGTAATTCATACACCAGGACACACTACAGGAAGCATCTGCTTACTCGATGAAACTAACAGAGTGCTTTTTTCGGGTGATACGGTATTTGCGGACGGTTTCTTCGGAAGAACAGATCTGCCAACTGGCAATACTTCAGAACTTGTCGAATCATTGAGGTCACTTTCGGAGCTCGATGTCGAATCCCTTCTTCCAGGACATGAGAGAATCTTGGTCAGCAATGCTAGTTCACATATCAAGCTGTCCTATGAAACAGCTTCGACATCACTTGACACACAATAAGATGAATGTCACCAGAATCTGTGATCCAACATACTTGGTTTTTTTGGCCTCACGGCACTTTTACATGAGTATTCCACACAAATACGATTGGCTTCAGTGAGTTGAGGCCTTCCAATCCATTTTCCAACTCATTGACATTGCTAAAGCCATGTCTTGTGATGCTTCCACAACAAGTTAGCAGGTCTGAGTGTGTAACGATGGCACAGTAACGTTTCATATGCAGTACATTAATAACTGAGCCAATCGTCATGTTGTGAATACAGATTGGAGGCGAATCCTTCAATGAGTTCTGTCCAAAAACCCCAGAGAAAACATAATGAAACTCGCAGACTGAATCGCCTAGGTCGCACTGCAAAGAGCGTTCTAAAAATGCCGAGACTTCACAGCTCCAGTAATGCAAGGAATACTCTCCTCCGAATCACTCACAAGTTGCGTTCACATGCGCGTCAAAACGATTCAACTTGTCTCTCATGTACTGCGACAGGACATAATTTTGGCATGGTTAAAGTCAGGATTGGTCGGCACCTACGCGCTTTGAGCTACTGCATTTGTTGCGGAGAAAGAATACCCCGCTAGTACCTGCATCATAGAATCTATGCAGGTTCATATTCACCGTTTCTAGTGCGCTATGTTTGGTGATATTGTTGGCGGCGGAGAATGGTTTTGAAGAGGCACCAATAGATTGGTCATACATACCTTCGATCGATGAACTAGAAGAGTTTCTAAATTCAAGCTACGAGTATCGGCCGTACTACGCGGCTATTCCAGCCGGTGCGTACTATCTGCCTGTCGGATACTATCCATTCAGGTTTGAGAAAGAAGACTATCTCGTGCATGATACTAACGTTACAGATGAGGTTATTGACCTGTACGAAGAGAGTGGTTTTGACACATATATTGTGCTTCAAGACCCCTTCGGACATAGAGGACCCACGGTGGCATGTCCGCTGGGTTTTCCATCTAACCTTGCCAAACAATACAATGAAATGAAGAAGTTCAATCGATGGATCTGCAGAATTCACGTAGACATAACCTATCTTTCAAAAAACGGAAAACTTGTGTCGGCACCTCACATTGAGCCTGATCCTGCCTTTCACTCACTCACCCATCTATGGGACACGTACATCCATAAGAATGTGGTAAGAGGTAAGCCAGCAGTAGAGATTCTGAAGTCGTTACTGGAGATTTAGGAGCTCGTTCTGTGGTCTAGCATATTCAATCATCTCATCACCCAAGCTAAGTATGCTAGGTTCTACTCGTATTCGACCCAATACGATTCGCCAGTGCTCAAGGTCTCTTTTTTCCAGATTGTCGCTTCCTTCTTTATTCTCTCAACCGCTTCAGTCAGCGTCGGAAACACATACTTTCTATTGCTTCCCCCCACGATGACCACGAAGATAAGGTCGCCCAATTCAAGATGACCCGTCACGTGATGAATAAGAACTTCAATGATACCGGGACGTTTCTTCATATCTTCAGCTATGAACGAGAAGACCTTCTCTGCCTTGTCCTCGTATGCCTCCATATCAAGCCCGGTTACACTCTTGCCATCTTGGCTAGTGCCACGAACTATGCCAAAAAATGACGCGATCGCACCAATCTCTCTGGATTTCTCGTGGGATCTTATCTGTTCAATGAGATCTTGAATCGAGATCTCGCCTTTTCTGTGAAGACCAACGTTCCTGCTGACCACTCAATTCACCATCTCGTAGAATAACATCTAAACCGCACCACTTTTGAGCCTCATTTCCTAGAAAAAACTATTCTTTGACGCGGTTTATCTACTGATTTGAACAACTGCCTAACATGCCATCAAGAAAGGCTAACATCATGAAGGACCTTGTAACACTGTCGGAGCGCTACAAGTTCTCATTGGATTTCATGAAGGTGCTTCAAGAACTCTACAATGACTCACTTGATGCTTCACTAGAAGCGCTCAAGGCACCTGGCAAAAGATACTACTTTAGAGCCAATACTCTGAGAACCTCTGTAGACAATCTTGTTCAGCAGCTTAGGACGGGGGGTTTCAAGGTTGATGTACACGACACTCTCGAAGAAGCCCTCTTCATACCTGTCGGGGGACCTTTTGACATAAGTGTCGAAGGCAGAAAAGTTGTTGTTGAAAAGTTTACAGCAGAGTCGGTGTTGCAGGGTGCCCATGTTTATGCTCCTGGCGTCGTGATGTGTCGAGGTCTGCAGCGAGGAGAACATGTGACTGTTGTGGACGATCACGGACAACTCGTTGCCAACGGAACCGCGAGAATGAGTGAGAACCAAATCCTGACCTTCAGGAAGGGGCTGGCCATAGAAGTCACCAAATCAATCTATGATGTTCCAAGTTTGAGGGAGACGGCGGAGTTCAAGGAAGGTCTGATCTATCCGCAGTCTCTTCCAGCCATGACAACCAGCAGGATTCTAGATCCCCAGCCAAGCGAGACCATACTCGACATGACATGTTCACCTGGTGGGAAACTAAGTCACATATGTCAGCTGACAGAGAACAAAGCATCCGTCATAGGTATAGACCGCAACAAACGAAAAACGTCAATCGCACATGACACTCTTACGCGACTCGGATGCAAAAATGTCAGCCTTATTGTTTCAGATTCACGATACCTAGACGTTGATCACCCACATATCACGGCAGATCGATGCTTGGTGGATCCTCCATGCAGCGGTCTTGGAATAGTGCCCAAACTCTATGAATATGTCAGTCAGAAAGAGATTGAAAATCTTGCAGACTATCAAAGACAGTTTCTGAAAGTGGCTTCGAGAATGACAAGAATCGGAGGGACCATTGTGTACAGCGTTTGCACGATCACGAATGAAGAATGCGAAGACGTTGCACGATTCGGTGAAGAGAAATGTGGACTGGAACTTGAGAGACAAAAGATCCTCCTTGGATCTTCCGGGTGCGCATCGGACTTTCAGCATGGAGAATATACGCAACGATTTCATCCCCACCTCCATGGCGGAGGATTCTTCATTGCTCGCTTCACGAAACGACGATCTGCATGAAGCTCATGACTTTTGAGCTTTGTCAAGCGAACATTTTTTGGTGACTGACTCTCTTGAGAGAGTCAACAATGAAGTTTTCTGAGAGTGTCTTAGCGAAAGGGAGAGGAGCGAAACTTGAGGTAAGAACACTTGACTCAAGAGGCTCATATGTAATCTGTAAGTACCTGAACCCTGAGACTCTAAAGCTCGCTGACAAGAAAATCAAGTTATCCCTGAAGAACGAGAAGGGCGAAGTGACGGAGTATTTCATCATTCCATTGAAAGACTCAAAGCGATCGCTTATGGTATCCGCCGAGAAAGAAGAAAAGGAACGTAAGGTGTGGAACGAAGCCAGCGGACAAGAAGAGGATCTTTGGAAGTAGATATTCTTCGGATACTACGCAACAGGAAGCAGTTCGATCAGTGAAAGTAGTGGAACACCTTCAACTCTATCTCTTCCTGTCTTGTTGACAAGAACCGCAACAGACGTTGACTTTGCCCCTGACTCATCCAATATCTTTATGGCCGATTTGATCGTCTGTCCACCTCCAGCGATGGTATCAACGAGTAGAACTTTCCGATTCTTGGGGTTGCAGAACGAAGTGTTTATGATTCCCAGCTGTTTGCTCTCACCGCCTCCTCCGTAGACTTTGATCGCTGAGAAAGGTTTACCGAGTTCCTCTGCGACAACATACCCAAGAAGCATCCCGCTTCCTCCAATTCCCGCAATCACTTCAGGCTCATCACATTCTCCTTTCTCAACCATTTCATGCACCAAGTCCGCAAGGGCCCACCCTGCTAGAGAGAGTCTCCTGACACTCGAGCCAATATGATTCCAATCAACAAATACGTCGCGCGGAGCCGGTTTGCCCACCTTCTCTTTGCCACGCATCAGAAGCCAAACAACCGTGTCGGCTTGAACCCCGAGTTCCTCAGCAATTTCGTAGGTTGAGAGACCTCTAGACTTGAGCTCGTCAGCTTTTCCAACAAGTTCCTCGAGTCTCTTCAAATATGCCACCAAGCACGAGATGTCTTTCGGCGGATATTCTTCCGTGTCCACAGTTTATAAGGTATCTCTGCAGACACATCTGAAAAGTGCGTTTGATTCAGTGAAAAAAACTGATGATCACTCAGGCGAATGCAAGTGGGCGTAGACTTGTCAATAACTCAAGGTGAAATTCGTGGGCCCTTCAATCTGCATCATACAATGCAGAGTGGACAAACATCTGAACCCTACTGGCGGCGACAAAACGAGACTTACCGGGAAGTAGATTTCTTTAACGGTCAGCCGGCTTTGCTTGACGTCTATCCAAGTGGTGATCCTGACAATGCATCTCTTCAGATTCACGTGACGGGAGAGCATCTTGACGAAGAGACCTTAGAATCAATTAGATCATACTTGGTAAATCTGTTCAGACTCTGCGATGATCTACCTCTATTCTACAAGAAGTTCAGGAATGAGAAGATTTCACAGGCTTTCAAAGAATTTTGTGGCTTAAGGCTGATGAAAGCCTCTAATCCTTTCGAAAGTCTCATCTGCTCTGTCTGCTCTCAGCATTCCTCAGTTGAGCAGTGGAACAAAACGATTCGTTGTATTCAGACTTCTTTTGGACAGCTTATCGATCTTCCAGATGGTCAAACCTTCCATGCATTCCCATCTCCTGAGACACTTGCCAAAGCATCAACTGCAAAACTGGAGGGTTGCCAAGCAGGCTACAGGGCTCAATACATACTCTCAGTCTCCAAGAAGATTGTAAATGGAGATCTCAACCTAGATGAATTGAGAAATGCTTCATACGAAACTGCGAAGAATGAATTGATGGAGCTTCCCGGGATTGGACCGAAGGTGGCAGATTGCTTTCTGCTGTATGGCCTGGGTCAGACTAGAGCGGCTCCCGTCGACATTTGGATTCATCGGATAGTACCAAAGGTATACTTTGGAGGGGCGAAAATGTCAAAGGAAGAGGTTGGAAGGTTTCTCAGAAGCAGGTATGGAGAATGGGCTGGGTTGGCACAACTGTACCTTTATCATTACGGTCGTATGCGATCAAGCAAGCTTTTTCCGCCAGAGAAGAAACTAGTTTGATTGAGTTTCCGACCAATGTGTCTTAAAGACAACTATTACTGCTTGAGAATCAGCGATCTCCTTCTAACACGACGTCTGAGTTCTGTGCCACAAACTTCACAGTTCTGTCTTGAACGGTCCTGGGGATATTTCCTGTAGCATGCAGGACAAAATAGAATCCAACCAAATCTTCGAGATATTCCAAAGGTAGCCAAAGACGCATATGCAAGTTTCAGATGTTCAGCCACGTTCTGAACCGCATAGTCATCACTGACTATAGTAGGACTGTCTCCTTCAGATCTCAGATCCACGGCAAGAGCAAGCACCTGAAAGTCTGTCTCAGAAAGAGCGAACTTCTCGCCAAGATCCGATGATGCGTCATGAACAGTCTCAAGCGACTTCCCCGTGGGGGTGCGAATAATCAGTTTTCCAGTCTCTATTGAAGCGTTTGAACGAAGAGAGGCAAAACTGCGCGATGACAGTTCCTCCAAGACCGTTGGAACAGAGAATGTCGGCGTGGAAACAGATGATGGACTGAAACCCATAATGAAAGCTGAAGTGTCGAGGACAAGAACATGTGTGCCCAACGTCTTTTCACTAGAACGCTAAAGGAAAACCTTGAACAATTACTGTTGACAAACATCGCGCCCTAATATATATTGAGACCGTTTCAAAGATAGAAATCAACCCTCAAGTAACCCTAATCTCCCTAGGCTGCAGTCGCTGAAGGCTTCTGGAAAGAAGCGGGGTCTCGAATCTGACAAAGACAGCTTTGTTCTTGGATCTTCTTAGCCTTAAAGGGGTTCTGGGATAGAGTCTATGTTGATATCGACCGTCCAGGATGACTTCTCCTTCAGGTCGCTCGTCAAGAAGAGATATCTCAACGGTTGATCTTGAAGAGATTACTATGGGTCTTATGGGTTCAAGAGAACAAACGAAAACAATCACAAATGCCTGTAATGTATTATCCAAGATCGGCCCTCCCGCGGACATGGCATGTGCTGTCGAGCCTGTGGGGGTAGCGACGATTACGCTGTCGGCTCTACACTCGACCAGCTGACGATTGTCTAATCGAAGACTGAAACGAAGCATCTTTGATGGCGACGTCGAGGTGACGAGGGCTTCGTTCAACGCATCGGCCAACCATCTATTGCTGAGGCTAACCGACAGCTTGGAGTGATCTTCGAGTTTGTGTCTGCCCAGAAGATATCCATCCACGGCCTTTATGGCGTTCGCCGGTTCCACTTCTGTAAGATATCCTCTCCGACCCATATTCACGGAGAGAATTGGGGTGTCAGGTTTGGGAATGTTTATGCAAGTTCTAAGTACTGTCCCGTCTCCTCCAACCGTTACAATCAAGTCCGCATTCATCTCTGAAATCGGGCAGCCTCCGTCCCAGTTCTCCAGACCAGCCAACTTCGTCTCTGGCATAACTGTGAGTTTTTTCGAGAGAATGAATTCGTAGATCTCCTTTGCCTTGGCCAAAGCCTCGCGGTTATCTAGACGTGACACTAGGCCAATTCTCTTCGTCATATCGATCATTTGACTACTGTATCGTCTGTTTCAATTATAGGTTTGCGAACAGTCCCTTCAAGACTCGACTCTTGAATTGACGTTACGATATCCACACAAAATGAGGATTTATAGTCGTGCAAGTACAGCAACATTAGTTGATCGAAGTTCTTTTGCTCGAATGAGTTGGATGAGCTTGCATCGTACCAACACGCGTGTCAAAACCGGCTGCATCGCTTTGGACAGGTTACTGGATGGTGGTTTGGGACTGGGCGAAGTAACTCTTGTATATGGTGAGGCAGCCACTGGAAAGACCAATCTCGCATTGCAGACATCAGCTCATACTGCCAGAAACGGTGGCAAGGTGATCTACGTAGATTCGGACCAATCGTTCTCGCATCAACGCTTTGGTCAGATTGCTCCAGAAATCGATGAGCAAAGCCACAACATAGTAATCTTTTCTCCTGATACCTTTTCTGATCAGACCAAAATCATTGACAACCTGGAAAAGTATGTGGTTGTCAATACACGTCTTGTTGTCGTGGATTCGGTGACTACGCTCTACCGCGCCACACTAGCCACAACTGAAGAGAGATTTGCGCTCAACAGGGAACTAAATCGTCAACTCGCTTACCTGACATCATTGGCCAACACTCACAGCATTACAGTGCTCGTTACAAGTCAAGTTCATGCTCGAATCAATACCCAGATCGGAGGCATAGAACCAGTAGCGAGGCGGACACTTTTTCATTGGCCCCAGACAATAATGCGCATTGAGTCGACCGCAAAGAGGAACGTGAAACGTACAGTAGTAGAAAGAAGTCACTCGAAGAATGTCTCAAACATAACATGCTATCTGACATTGACTGAAAGAGGTTTTGAATAGACGAAGACTTATCTTTTGAGTCAATGATAACACGCGACCCAGTAGGCCAGATAGAACATTGGAGATTATGTTAACGACCGATGATCTTCTCTCAGCTCTCCTGTTCATGATACCTGCCTATGTAGCCAACTCAACTCCAATAATTTTTGGGGGAGGCAAAGCCATCGACTTCGATAAGAGGTTCATTGATGGCGAGAGAATACTTGGCGCAAACAAAACGATAAGAGGTTTCATCAGCGGACTAATATTCGGATCTCTCGTAGGCATCGTTGAGGGTTTTGCCATGTCACAGGGTATGATTCAAAGCGCTTTCTTGATACCATTAGGCTCGTTGTCGGGAGATCTCTTCGGTGCATTTACGAAAAGACGATTGAAACTTCGGCCAGGATTCCCGCTTCCGCTGATGGATCAGCTCGATTTCATTTTCGGAGCTCTACTCTTCTCTTATCCATTTCACGCTTTGAGTTTGAATGCAATCTTTATTGTACTTCTCATAACGCCGCCACTTCATTTGGCGACGAATAGTATTGCTTACGTACTAAAACTGAAGAAAACTGCTTGGTAAGATGCTGAGTCAAGGTCACAATGTCTCTTGGCCTTTCTTCATGACTGGAACACGTTAAGGCAGAAACCTTCCCTAGTCGGTAACAATTGTGACTAGCCGAGACTTAACTAACGCATAGACAATGTTGTATTTGTTGCAACTAGAAAACCGCAAAGCTCCAGATGCCCAGAAAAGCCACGGGTCTCGGGTCCCTTCTCCTTCCGGGGCCTCTGGCCAAAGCTTCTCAAAACAAAAACGTGGGTCTGAAACTATCCTCGAACGAAGGAAGAGGTAACACCACACACCAGAAACAGAGACAGACCCCACCAGCATCGTTGATGATGTTGTGCTTGAAATGTGGGTAAAATGCCTGACGAGTGCCTGAACAGTGCTCCTAGGGTTAACTATGATGAACTTTCTCTTTGTTAGGCGGTTCCCAACTGCCCCCCTCACGATTGGCCGGACAAACCGAGAAGCCTTTTCAACCTGCAACAGAATAGTGACCTGAAGGAGTAGATGGTTGTTGAGTGCAAGGGCAAAGACGAAGAAGGGAAAGAAACAACTTGGTAAAATAAAAAAATACAAGGGATGGACAAAGCGTGCGCCCACGGCATGGCAAAAGAAGCACAAGTGAAAGAAACTGCACGAAAAACCAACGGTCTCAGGATTATTTGAGGACGAGTGGCCGAATCCGACTAGATTTTTCTGCGGTTTGCTACGAGAGCCGAGGCTCCAACGATGCCAGCTAGTCCAATTAATGCGAGGTAAGGCGATAGGGTAGCCAATTTGTTTGATACGGTGCGTATCGCGTTTTCCCTTTTGTCTTGGAGTCTTGCTAACACGGCAGAGAATATGTCATCCCAATCCTCCGCCCTTGCCAAGTCTGTGATTGCGCGAACTTCTCTAAAGTCCATGTCGCTTCCAATTATGTTGGGGCGCACTCTTTCTTTCCCTCCATTCCTTCCACTAGCTCAGATCTAATTGGCAACTCGTAAACTTATCTGAATAGGAACCAGAGAGAATGTCGTGCCTGAAAGTGCTCGCATATCCGACCGTATCTCGACGTCAACAAATCCGTAGCGTAGGGTAAAGGTTCGGCCGGAGAAGGTATAGGAGGATTCTCTTGAGGACAGAGTTCCTTTGCTCATGCGGCTTCAGTAAGGGTCTTCCATGCTTTGGCCATCGAGTACAATCCAAAGGCTAGAAGCGTGATGAAGACGCTGAGAAAAACTTCTTGGATCGTTATCATCCATAGAGTCATCGTTTCTGTCATTATCATCAAGATTAGGTCGCTGAGCGCTCCTGCCAGCAAGAAGGCTGTGCCTATCGAGATGAGAGTCCAACCTCTTTGAGATACCGAGCCCCTGAAGAACGTGCGAATCCAAATCACGCTTGCTACAATAGAACTGAAGCGATCAGGAAGAGTATGTCAATTCCAACATGCATAATGATCTCATTGTTCAAGTTCTCTTCCCCAATTATCTGAATGGTGACTATTAGAATTGTAGATATAAGATCACTTGGCCGTGTAGGTTGCCAGCAATTTCTCGAGGAGCTCGAGAGGCTGAGTCGAAGAAGCTCAATATCTAACAGAAAAGCGGGCTATAGCGGGCTATCCTACGAAGTGGTGATCTTGTCCTGAAGCAAGGTGCTCGTGTAATAGACGGTTATCAAAAGAACCACTACTCCGAGTATCAGCAGGATATAGGCTTGTCTGGGTCTGTACGCCATCCTTGTGCTCCTGAAAAGCATGTAGAGGCCGACTGTTCCGAGAACGTACAACAAACCGGATACCAGACTCTCGTTGATCGTCTGTTGGTTAATGCTTCCAGTATAGATGAAGGTCCATCCAGAGGTTGCCTTGGGGAGAATTGCCAGAGGTTTCTCAAGAATGTCGTAGATTCCTCCAACCAAGATGAATACTACAAAAGCTATGATGGCTAAGATGATCAGTGTCGTGGATGGTGTCATAGCTTCAGTTGTGGGCAGCCGATGTTTCCTCAGGCCGTAGCCTAAGTCTCCAAAGCGTCTCTTGAGCTTCCAAGAAACGTTGTCAGCTTTTCTCTTCATTTCACCCACATCTGACGGTGACCTTCTACAGAGCACAAACTACAAGAATTAAATGTTTCCTTAGAAGACCAGCCTATCCTTGACCTGCAATTGAGTTATTTACTGGTTATTTACTAGCAGTAACAAGGTGAAATGGAATTGGCCGACAAGACTCCGGTCTATGAATATCATGAGAAATATGGACATGTGGTCGATTTTTCTGGATTCCTGTTGCCGACATGGTACAAGGGAATCATACCAGAATGCGCCACTGTAAGGAATACCGTTGGAATGTTTGATGTATCACACATGGGGAGAATGTGGGTATCAGGAAAGGATTCTGAGAAGTTTCTCGATCATCTTTCCCCAAACTATGTTTCAGCTCTGAAACAGTTTCAGGGTCACTACTCTGTGATGTGCAATCCGAAAGGGACGATAGTCGACGATATCATAATAACAAGATACGATCAAGAGCTCTTTCTCGTGGTTTTCAATGCTGGTAACAGAAAGAAGGATCTCGCGTGGATAACGGAGAATGCAAAGAGATTCGATGTGAAACTCGACAACATATCAGATCATGTTGCAATGTTCGCCGTCCAGGGTCCAAAAGCAAGAGCCACTGTTCAGAAGATAAGCAAAGAAGAAGTTTCAAACATCTCAAGGTTCGGATGTGGGTGGTTGACAATTGAGGGTTTGAAATGTTCTGCATCAGGGACTGGATATACGGGTGAGGATGGTCTTGAAGTATATGTCTATGATGCCCCGGTCAATGATCCCTGGCGTGCCATGAAGGTCTGGAACGCTATACTAGATGCAGGAAAGGAGTTCAAGATTGAACCTTGCGGACTGGGTTCACGGGACGTGCTCAGACTCGAGGCTGGAATGTGCCTTTATGGAAATGACATAGATGAGACGATCAATCCTCTTGAAGCAAGAATAGGATGGGTTGTTAAACTCGACAAAGGAGACTTTATCGGAAAAGAGGCTCTGGTGAAACAGAAAAGTGAAGGAGTAAAACGTGTAAGGGTTGGAATGAAAGTTTTGGATCGTGGGATCCCTCGGGCTGGTCATGATATTCTGAAAGATGGAAAAATGGTTGGAAATGTAACAAGCGGAACCCTCTCTCCACTCCTGGGATATGGAATAGCTGTAGGCTACGTTCCCAAAGAGTACTCCAGCGAAGGAGAGAAAGTTGAGATTAGAGTCAGAGACAGGAATCTAGGCGCAGAAATCGTGAAGGTCCCATTCTACGACACATCAAAGTATGGATGGCAGAGAAAGACCTAGAAACATAACACCATTGCTGAAATCTATCAATCCTAATATATATCCAGAAAGAAGATAGGCGCAACAGGTTGGGAACAAGAGGAGAAATAAGATGAAAGTTGGAGAATATGAATATCTCGATGGACTCTATTACACTAAGGAACATGAATGGCTCAAGGTAGAAGGAGACAAATGCAGAATAGGTTTGGGCGATTATGCACAGAAACAGTTGCATGAGATAGTCTTTGTGGATCCACCTAAAACCGGAAGCAAGGTAACTCAGATGCAGTCTGCAGGAACTGTCGAGTCGGTCAAAGCTGTCGGGGACATTTTTTCACCTGCATCGGGCGAGGTAGTTGAGGTGAATGATAAGCTTTCGAGCAACCCAGAGCTGCTAAATACAAGCCCGTACGGGGACGGTTGGGTGGCGATCGTCAAACCCTCGAATCTAGATCAAGAACTGAAGAATCTGATGGATTCAAAAGCTTACGGTGAATTCCTCAAGACTCTAACAGAGAAGAAGTAAATATTTTCCCGGACGAGAATGTGCCCGGGAAGACCTTGTTTTAGTCATCTTCTTTGTCTGATTACAAATAAACTATCCTTTTCCTTTGGTTGCTCTCATTCCCATTTTGTATGTCTTTCTATCTATGGTCCATATCTCCTCAAGTTCTGGTTTCAATGTACCTTTCTCTGTAATGGATAGTATCTCTATTCGAGTTGCTCTGACCTCAGTTTTTAGGTAAGCTTCTCTTTTCTTCAGTCCCTGTGCTTCTTGACTGGTTGGGCACAGGATTTGGACTTGGACATGCTGGTCGACTTGTAGGTCCATGCGTCTCCGCATCTCTTGAAGTCGTCTGACGACGTCTCTAACCAAACCTTCCTCAATCAGGCTCTTCGGAAGAGATGCCTCAACATAGACTCTCCCTTGACTGAAAGATCCAGAGGTGTATCCTTCTGGCATCTCTTCCCTGAAGGAAACCATTGATGAACCTATTCTGAACTGTTTCCCTTTGATCTCTATGAGATGGTTGCCTGTCCTTTTGATGTTTTCAAGAATCGTTCTTCCGTTTGTTGTCTTGATTGCATCCGCGACTACCTGTGTTTCTGCCTTGAAGTTCGGACCAAGGATTTCATACTTGGGTACCGCCACAATTTTCTCTAGTTTCTTCTCTTCGTCTGCGCTTAGGAATTCAATTTTCCTAGTGTTCACTTGTTCGTAGATGAGCTTATCCAATCTCTTTATGGCGTCTTTCACGCTCTTGTTGTCTGTTACAATAATAGTCTTCTGAACGGGTTGTCTTAGCTTTATCTTGAGTGCCTGTCTTGCGGCGGCTGCGGCACTTGTTACATCTTTGACTATCTCCATTTGTTCTTCGAGTTTCTCGTCATGCCATCTGTTTTCAAGCTTGGGCCAGTTGTTCATGTGTATGCTTTCAGGGGATTTTTTCTCGACCGGCTTTATCATACTCTGGTACAGCTTCTCTGCAATGAAGGGGGTTATGGGTGCGGAGAGAGTAGTCCAGTTTCTAAGCGCGTAGTACAGTGCAGCATATGTCGCCAATTTGTCTCGGCTTTCTTTTTCTTGCCAGAATCTTCTTCTTACAAGTCTCACGTACCAGTGGCTCAGGTCATTCAAGATGAAGTTGTTCAGTGCTCTCGCGGCTGTGTGTATCTCGAGTGTTTCTAAGGCGTTGCCGACTGTGGTTTTTAGTGTCTCAGTCTTGGACATGAGCCATTTGTCTTCAGGTCTCATGCTTCGGGCAAGCTTGATCGGGGGCCATTTGTTTGGATTGAAGGAATCTAAGTTCATGTAGAGCGTCGCGAATGCGAAGACGTTCCATGCCACTTTTAGTGTACTTGATGCCTCCTCAACTGTTTCCCAGGAGAACCTGAAGTCTTCCCACACTGTTCTTTGAAGTTCGTACAGTCTGAGGGCGTCACGTCCATAGCGGTCTATGACATCGTCTGGAGAAACGAAGTTTCCAAGTGATTTACTCATTTTCTGGCCAGTGGAGTCTAATGTGTGTCCATGCATCAACACTGATTGGTAAGGGGTTCTGTCGAACGTGGCAACGCTTGAACCCAGTTGTGTGTAAAACCATCCGCGTGTTTGGTCGTGAGCTTCGGTGATGAAGTCTGCAGGCCACCAAGTCTGGAACGGTTGTTTCTCTTTTGGGTATCCTAGGCAAGCCCAAGATGCTATTCCAGAATCCATCCACACATCTACAATGTCTGGGATCCTTCTTGCTAGTCCCCCACAGTTGCATCTGAGTTCTATGTGGTCGACGCATTGTCTGTGAAGATCAATGGACTTAGGCAAGTTTGCGGCTTTGGCCTTTAGTTCAGACATCGAACCTAGTACAATTCTGGTTTTGCATTTGTCGCAGATCCAGATTGGCAGTGGAGTTCCCCAGAACCTTTGCCTGGAGATAACCCAGTCTCTTGCTCCCATCAGCCAGTCCGAGAAACGTTTCTTTCCCGCCCATTCGGGTACCCAACGGATCTTATCGTTCTCTTCAAGTAGTCTGCTCTTGAGGTCGGCTATCTTAATGAACCATTGTTCTGTTGCGCGTTGGATGAGTGGGGTCTTGCATCGCCAGCAGTGGGGATACGAGTGCTCCACCACCGTGTCAAATAGGAGAAGCCCTTTCTTCTTCAGATCTTCAACAATTATGTCGTTTGCGTTCTTTACTTGTTGGCCCTCGTATTTTCCAGCCTCTTTCGTGAATCTTCCTGTATTATCTACTGGAGAAAGAACCGGAAAACCCTGTTCGAGCCCAACTTCAAAGTCTTCTTCACCGTGACCAGGTGCAGTGTGGACGCACCCAGTTCCTTCCAGCATTGTCACATATTGCCTAGACGGAACCACGCGATGTGCATTCTCAAGCTTGGACTGAGCAGGTACCTCATGAAGTAGAGGTGCTTCGAACTTCAGCCCAACAATGAATTCACCTTTGAAGCTTTCAAGAATTTCGAATTGTTTTCCCATTTGTTCAGACAGAGGCTTGATTCTCGCCTCGGCTAAGATGTAGACCTCGTCACCAAATCTAGCTCTAACATAGTTCTCGTCAGGATGAACCATGACTCCGACATTTGCTGGAATCGTCCACGGTGTTGTTGTCCAGATGAGAATGAACTCCTTCGCTCTCCCCTCAACGGGGAACTTGACATAGATTGAACGATCCTTCACATTCCTGTATTCATCGGTTGCTTCGTAACCTGCCAAGGCGGTTTCGCACCGAGGGCACCAATGAACTACTCTCAGACCCTTTCGAAGCAGAGCTTTCTCATCCGCCTTCTTTAGCGTCCACCACACAGACTCAATGTATTGGTTTGTGTAAGTCAGATACGGATGATCCCAATCCATCCACACACCAAGGTTTCGGAAAACTTCTGTCTGGACCTTGACATTCTCTTCAGCATACGCTTTGCATTTGTCGATAAAAACTTCCACAGTGATTTTTTCTTCGATCTCTTTCTTTGACTTCACTTCAAGATCTTCTTCAACTTTCACTTCTATTGGCAGGCCATGACAATCGTATCCTGGCTGATCTCGAACATCGAAACCTCTCATTCTCTTGTATCGTATCACAACGTCCTTCAGGAGTTTGTTCCATGCCGTTCCTATGTGCGGAGGATTCGTCACGTAAGGCGGTCCGTCAAGGAAATAGAATTTCTTTCTTTCCTTAGCCTGACTTTTCGTTTTCTTGTAGATGGCTTTCTTATTCCACCATCTCAATGTTTCTTCTTCAACTGATTTCGCCGCATATTTTCTAGGCGTCTTTCCAACACAGACTTTTCTCAATTCCTACCATCCCAAAGTTGAAAACTAAAGGCACATCATCAACGATTTCGAATTCACGATGACTTGTTTTTCACAGTATCTTTCAGCGATAGTTAAAATCTTGCTGCAAATCTCGAATGTTCGTATCTTCCGACATGATTACCTTGAATACCCTACCAAAGTTTAATAGAATGTTCCTTGGGATAGATGCCGGAACTCAGTGGGAAGACAGGTGGCACCTTCGAAGATATTCGATAGTATCAAGAGTTGCTTTTCCGGAGAAGGAAAAGAAGCTCTGGGTCAACGATTCAGAGGACTTGGAACTGCCCTCTCAGAGGTGCCAAAATCCACAGTAATTCAATTCGCAGCGTTATCGATCATTGTGATTCTGGCAGCTCTTATCAGACTGATGCCTCTGCGCTGGGGAGCGTACATTTCTGAATTCGATCCGTATCACCAGTACAGGATGACGGAGTACATTGTCAAGAATGGATTTGCCTCTTGGTTTAGTTGGCACGACAATATGACTTGGTACCCGTACGGACGAGATATGCCTACAACCAATTATCCTGGAGTTGCCTTCACTGGCGCGGCTCTGTACTTGTTTGTCCGAAGCATCGGCATGGAGATGAGTCTCTATCAATTCTGCGTTTTTTTCCCTGTACTGTTTGGGTCGGCAGCCGTTGTTGCCCTTTACTTCTTGGGAAAGGAAGTTTGGGGTAAGAGCGTCGGACTCTTCGCCGCTCTCTTTCTTGCTTTTAGTTCATCACACATCTCTCGAACCGCGATGGGATGGTACGATGACGAGACTATCGGCATATTCTCAATGATTCTCTTTTTCGCGTTCTTCATCAAAGCGATCTCACCGAACAGATCGCTCAGATCATCCATAATCTACGCTACGCTATCGGGTCTAATGCTTTCCTACATAAGTTGGGGATGGGGCGCCTTCAGGTATCCAATGTCACTTATGGCCTTGTTCAGTGTTGTTCTCATATTGACTCGTCGATATTCGCGGAGACTCTTATTCTCCTATGCCATAACATATGGTTTGGCCCTTTTTGTCGCAACTCAACTCCCAAGATTGGGATACGACTTCTTGACGGAATGGTCGAGCATGGCAACGCTTGGAGTATTTCTTCTCCTCTGTGCGGCTGAGCTCTACAATTCTGTGAAGGATTACCGTCAGAGGTTGCTGGTGACCGGTGGCATCATCGGCCTACTAGTGGTTGGAGCAGTTGTTCTTTGGCAACTTGGACTCATGACGGCGCTGGGTGGAAAATTCGAAGCCATACTAAACCCGAGTGAAAGGCTCGGACTGCCGATAGTCGAGTCAGTGGCGGAACATCGTCCTGCGACTTGGGCGTCGTTCTTCTATGAATTTGGAATAATGATTTTTCTAGGAATATTTGGGCTCTTCTTTGCTGCACAGCGTAGAAGGAATAGCGATATATTTCTCATAGTATTTGCCCTCTCTGCTGTCTATTTTGCAGGATCGCTTGTTCGACTCACATTGTTGCTTGCGCCTGTCTTCTGCATACTGTCGGCAGTAACGATTGTTGAGCTTGGCAAACCTTCGGTCGATATTTTGAAAGAGACGGTGATTTTTCCGAAAAAGAGAGTTCGATCTACTGCACGTGTTGGAAAAGAATTCGGAGTAGCGATACTTCTAATCCTTCTGCTCGTAACTATGCCAACATTCTACTACGCGACCGCCGCGGCTTACACGCCTGCGACCATAGTAACAGGGAGTCTTCCAATAACTCCTGGAGAAGGTGAAGAAAGAAAGTATGGTGATTGGTTGGAGGCTCTTTCGTGGATGCGAGGGAACCTTCCTGAAGATGCTGTGGTTTTCTCTTGGTGGGATTATGGTTACTGGATTACAGCGATGGCTGAAAGAAGATCTATGGCAGATAACGGCACCATAAATGGAACTCAGGTGGCGGTCATAGGAACTACTTTCTTGTCGAATGAGACTTACGCTCTTCCAACGCTGAAGAAGTATGGTGTCACCCACATAGCGATATTCGTGACATGGACTACTGGATCTGATGGAACGATACAATGGGTGGGGTTTGGAGAAGATAACAAATGGTACTGGATGGCGAAGATTGGAAACGGAACAGTGCTCGACGGACGGAAGAATACTTTTCGTGAACTTAGATCCGAAACAGGGACAACTTACAACAGGATTATCACCATTGGAGACAAAGTTGTATCAAATGAGACCATAGCGGATAGTGGAGGCATCAAGGATACCACGATCCTCGGTAAACTCATAGGAATGGCGCTAAACCCGCAGGCGGGAGAAACGTCTGTGAACTTCGAACGGGTCTTTACATCCACAAACAAGTTCGTTCTATTGTATGAGGTTAGTTACCTCAAGATTGGAACTCTCACACTCGGGCTGGACCGTTCAGAAATAGACTATGGAGAAAACGTTACGATTGCTGGAGAATTGAAAGACGAAAAAGGAGTCGGTTTAGGCGACAAAATCGTCTACTTGGAACAATCGAAACAGGAACAGGGACCGGCAACCAGAATGTTTGGAGTAACGACGCTGCCAAACGGAACATATCGATATAGTTGGAAACCTGACGGGGGAACATACTACCTTCGAGCGGTATGGGATGGCGAAGAAGGCCAGTATACTCAAGCTGCAAGTGATATCCAAGGTTTGGCCGTGGCAAAGAAAGAGAGTTCAATAGTTGCACAAATATCGACCACTGCTGCGAAGATCGGGCAACCGATTAAGATAACGGCCAGTCTCTCGGTAAAGTCTAGCTTCGGAACCGTTGCTACAGAATACAGTCTAGATGGAGAGAACTGGACCACCATATCGGAAGCTTCACCTGTGGAAGGCGTCTTGTCAACTCAATGGACTCCAGAAAATGCTGGAACATACTACATTCGGGCATCTTGGTCTGGTGACGCAGAGTACAACGGAACATCGAGTGACGCAGTGACTCTGACGGTGACGCAATAGGTTCAAGATATGTATGTGAAGCGTTCGTCCAGTTTTCTCTCGCTGAGCTGCTGGTCCAGCCTTTCGGATGCTTCTGCCACCCTCTCTTCCAGTTTTGACATCTTTTCTATCTCTTTTTCCAGATCGCAATAATCCAGTTTGAGGCCAAGTATCCGACTCAGTATCGTGAGAACACTCTTTGCGGCTCTGGGGTCAGGAACATACCCAACGGTCTCTCCAAGCATACAGACCGCATCGAGACCTCGAGCTTCTGCCAATGGGAGTATTAGTCCTGCCACGCCAACGACCGGAATACCCATCTCGTTTATGAGGACCCCAAGTTTTGACAGTCTCTCTGACAACTTGTTGCTTGTGGCTGCACCTACTACTTTCGGTCTTGCCTTTTCGCTTGAACCATATCCACCAACTGTAATGATCAGTCTTGCCGAGTGTTTCGCTGCATACTCAACTATCTTTTCTGCCACCTCGTATTGTCCTATGGCACTTTGGGGTTGGCAGTCCCCAGTAATGATGACGATATCTTTCTTGCCTTCTTTGCTTTTGTAGTGGTAGAATTCGTTTCTCGGCAATCTTGCCACTCCATGCTTATCCACCAATGCATAGTATGGGAAGTGTGGTGAGTGGAGTGTGGCTATCCTTTTTGCATGTGATTGTTTTACGAGGCATAATGCTACAATCGTTCCAATTGAGCCGAGACCTGGTAGCCCTTCTATGATTACTGGCTTATTCGGCTGAGTCTTCCCTTCGTTCACGCAGGTCTTCATCCGTGCTTTCCCTCTCATAGACTTTGTACTTTGCATACTTGTCAGAGGGCGAAAACTTCGCGGGTTGTGGTGATCTTGTCTCGGTGCCGCACTTAGGACATTTCTCTTTAAGCGTGTAGAGCATGCATGAGCTGCATTGTCTTATTAGCCATCTCAAGTGACTCGGCGTCCTTGTCCTCCAGCTTGGTCAATCGTCGACACAGCTTGGTCGATTGCTTCTTTGAGGACTTTCTCGGCCTCGGAATAGTCCTTTGCAGTGACCTCTATTTGATATTTTGGAGCTCCCACTGCGTAAACCTTGATCGTGCTACTTCGAGGTTTCTTCGCCTTCTTTGCGTTTAGAAGACCCTTCTTGATGTGCTCAATTCCATCTGGCTTGGAGCATGTAAGCTCCAAAACAGCCTTGCAGATGGCTTTCTCAGTCTTTATTTTCGTTCTGGCTACTTCGGTGATGACTTTCGCCCAGTTCAGATCAATTCCAATTTTTGCGAAGGTCTCTTCGCCTTCCTCGACTGCTTCCTGTAGCGCGTCGTAAAGTGATCCGTACTTGTCGAGAATCAGGTTGTTGAGGTTTTCGGCTGAACCTGCATCTAATGAAAGTTTTTCAATTGCGCTTTTCAGAATCGAATCTGCTTTCTTGTATTTCTTCCATTCGAGCAGTGTTTCCGCTTTTTCTCTTCCAGTGACTCTTCTCAGAGAGAGGTCGACTTGCCCTTTTTCTGTGTTTATTCTGAGAACCTTGAGAACTAGTTTCTGACCTTCTCTCACGTGGTTCCTTATGTTACGTACCCATGTCGTCGATATCTCTGAAATATGGATTAGCCCTTCCTTGTTCTTGTACTCGTCGAGTTTTACATAGGCTCCGTAGTCTGTAACTTTAGTCACAGAAGCTACTACAAGGTCGCCCACGTCAGGAAATTCTGTTTGCGAAGAGAACTGTGGAGCCTCCTATCCAAGAATCTGAAGTGACTCTCCTTTGATCTCGGCTTTTCCTCCACGAGGAATAGCCAGAACCTCATCGCAGACGTTGCATCTCACTTCAAGAGAGACTCTGTCAAAGACTATTTGTTCATTCCCACACTTGCCGCACTTCACTTTCATGAATAGGCTTTCAGCCTTTGGTATCAATTCATCGCGTTTCATTTGTTCTATGCTCCTACTTCCAGTTTTCGAAGTCTAATCCCTAATCTTGTAACTTCAAACCCGCACGTTTTACATTTCATTCTGAGGATCTGCTTCTTTGTGGTTTTCGCTGTTCTCTTTAGTTCAGGCCATTTCTGTCCACCATATCCATGCTTCTCCAGCTCATGTCTTCTGACACCACCTGCCAGTGAACGCTCTTTTCCTTTCTTGTAGACAGATGCGGAGTGCGGTGAATGCTTCTTGCATTTCGGACAGTATATTTTGGTCTGTTTTGGAAACTTCATTTTAAGTCAAACTCGAAGTGGACTATAGACACGGTTTGGTTGCGCTATTTATACATTGTTTCATCTTGCAACACGTCCTTGTAACTGTGTTGTTTCACTCAGCTTGGGATTCAGCTACCTTCCGTAAGAAACCAGAATTATGCGTCAATGCCGATTTCAGGAATTATTCGAAGTCGATCTTAAGAGCCGCTTTTCCTTTGACGAGTATTTCGGCATTCTCGAGGGGAAGCGACACTACATCTTCCGGTTTGAAAGGACCGTATGTCTTGATGTCTGCACCGACAATTGCCGGCATCTCAGTTAGGATTCTAACAACGATCCGTTTCGGTCTTCCTGTATTCGAACTTCTAAGCGATGCCTTTAGCTCACCAGTGAAGATGCCTTCAATCATTGACTGATACAGCTTTGAAATTTCAGTGGCACTATCAAGAATCGCTTTTTCTTCCCCGACAGCCGCGTTTGAAATCGTGTCTGGACTGGTTTCGGACCCAGCTATCTGAAGTATCTTTCGTAGCCTCAACTGCAAGAGCTCTTTTGACAAGAGTCCTGCACGTTCCAGTTCTCCCTCTCCCAGTTTCACCTTCACGGTCTTCTCTTCAGTTTTTGCGAAACACTCCCTTAGTTGCCCAAGGTAGTTGGATAAGTCTTGGTAGAAGTTACTGTCAATTGATTGTAAGGTTGGATTAGCCTTCTCTCGCCTCCAATACTCATAGATTCTGTCATACATTCGCTATCACCGGTCTTGCTTTTCCTTTACATATGAGTAAGACAGCCGCTTCCGCCGGCAATGTTGCTCGCTGTTTTCTATATGGACCAAAGGTTGTTCCTCCAAGGTTGAATTGCGGAGCCTCGTCTACCTCGATCGTTGTCTCGCCGTCAGTGATTCCGAGAGCTTGATTGAAGGGATCAAAGGATTCGATATTGTCAACGCCAATCTCCACTGTGCGCATCCCAGTTCTTCCATTCAGGGTTTCCTTTGTTCGAATGAGTCGATGTACGTCCGTTGTAACAACCGTGTCGACTCTAGCCGAACAGTTTTCGATGGTTCTGTTTATGACTTTCTCCCAGCTCCTGCCAGCCATAGTACGAGATTCTAATCCATAGATCATGTTTCGCACGTCTTCGTATTGTAGGCTGGGGTCTCTCTCCTGAGTTACCATTTTGGCCACGGACCTCTTTACGCCCAGACCAACAAGTTCTTCTGGAGTTCCTTTTCCGAAAACATCGATTAGCTTATGAATGATCCTTCTCTTCCATCCTCTGGTCTCTTCCAAACTCTCAGGAAGGCTTGGTCTAACAGAGTTTTCTTGCAGAACGTCGATTTCGTCGAGGTCAATTCCAATTCCAAGGACGTAATCAACGATTTCCTTTCTTTCATCGCTGCTCAGACTCTGAATCGTGTCCGACATCACATGTACATGATAACCTCTGTGACCCGTAAAGAAGACTTTCAAATCTTTTCTTGAGAACCCATAATCCTCGATCAACATGTCAGCAAGCTTCAAGGTTTCATTCTTTGCTTCCTTGATACAAAACCCGCAGATCCACGTACGATCGTCAAATCTGTCACCGTTGCATGAGGGGCAGACCTGTGGGGCGCCACCTTTTCCCGATCGACCGCATTTCTTGCAGGTCCACTGGTCATGCGTCTCTTTGCAAGGTGTAGGTATATGATCAGCATCGATATCGAATACCAGATCAGCGCCAAGCCAGCCTTTCTGTTCCATCTCTTCTTCCGGTTTAGAGTAGTAGGCGGTTGAATAGTAAACGTCTGAAGGAGCTGAATCCGTTATGAATTTTCTGAGGTCACTAACTGACGTGAACTGCCTATGTCTTACCATTACTCTATTCTTGAAGTAGATGAAGCCGAATTCTCGTTTTTCGAATTTCTCAGGAGGCATAATACGATGCGAGTTCTTTCTGTAGTATTCCCTGAATTTCTCTTCGAGAAACTGGTCAACGCTCACCGACGTCACCCCCTCTCCTGAAGACCCGTCTTCTGTAGTAGGTGAGAGGATGCCTTATCTCCTTGCATAGATTGTCAGGATTCACACAGAGACCATGAGTCTTCAGGGTGTCACATTTGGGCGGTAGATATCTTGTCTTCACACCCTTTGAACCGCCGATATGTTCAACCTGATACCGCGTCAATCTTTCGCTGAAATCCGTTGCTTCACGAAACATCTTCACGAGATCGTCCCGGTTGACTCCAACGTTGAGTAGAAATGTCGTCAGCGTGAAACGACCCATGTGAGATAGATGTTTTTTTGAGGATAGCATTTGATTGAGAGCCTTTACGCACGGTGGCATGGCTTCCGATACCACTACCTTGGGCATCCCTGTGAACGAAACATATTTTCCGGTATCGACTTCTTGCCTCAAGTTCTTGATTCGTTCCATAAGAGGTTCAGGAAAAGTCTTGGATGGAGGTCTTATCCTAGAGTACACTTTGTGCTGTATTTCTTCTTCGAGAAGACGCGCTGCCTCCTCCCAGGTTGCGGAAACAACACCATGGTCAAGCAGACGATTGACGAGTTTCCATCTTGAATCTCGAATATTCTTTGCGTTTCTTATGTAGTCAGTGAAGTGAATGCTGCACTCGAAGCGTGCCCCGTCTCTTCTTTCTTGGGATGTGGTTTTCCAGCCGAATGTATTTTTTGCAATCTCTAGCATCTTTTCGGGGTTTTCATTTCTTAGATGTTCGTAGGCTCTCTTTGACTCTGAGAGCGCATATCTTCTTGTAATCCTATCATTCATCAATTGACTTACGAACATTATTGCTGTTGGATAAGATAGAATCTCCACGTTGGTATCTTGCCAATCAGGTGAGACTAAAGCATCCTTCTCGGATTCCCGGATTCTCTCCTCTGCTCTATCCAGAATCGAGTCGTAGCTTCCAGAAGCTAGTTCGTCTATGCCGATCCTTAGGCTTTTGACGTACTCAGATGCTTCAATTGTGAATGGGTATTTGGCAAGGTCGGTAGTTGTGAGCATTCTCTTTGCTCTTATTCAGCTTCGATTCTTGGAGCAAGATAGTACAGGAGGTGCCCTTGTTGAGGCATCTCAAATTCAATTTTGATTGGCATATCGGTCGAGAATTCCATGGTGACGATTTCTGATGCTCCACTTCCTGCTCTTATTATGTTTGCGAGATAGTTGAGGTTGAAGGTTGCTTTTGACGGTTGTTTCACGTCTAATTCAAGCATCGCCTCGCTTCCTTTCTCGATTGTCATGTGTACGCTGCTGAGTTCAGTGCTCGTGCTTACAAGAACCTTCTCAGGCGTCGTCTCCAATTTGACATTGTCGCTTATCGATTGGGCGTCTTCAATAATATCTCGGAGGCTCTCAGTGGTCATTTTTACTTTTGAATTGAAGACTATCTTGGGTGTAGGGACTTCTTCCTCAACAGCCTCCAATGTGGGAAGTGTGAACTTCTTTGTGATCTTACCTTTCAAAATTAGGGTTACTTTCTTGGTCGTGTCGTCGTAAGACATTTCAAGCGTTTCTTCGCTCTTGACTCTTTTGAGAAGTTTTAGCATGTTTGCGAGGTTCACTCTTATTTTGTTGGGGGTTGTACAGGAGAACTTCTCGAAAGCGGACTTTGGCCATTCAAAGTCGACCATCGCCACATGCGAAGGATCCATCGATCTTACTTTGACTCCTTCTGGAGAAGTGCTGAGGTCAGCCTCTTCGACAAGTGTTGATATGGCTGTCAGTATGTTCCTCCAGAGTCTTGCATCAGGCAGTGAAGCTTCAAACAATTTTGTCACACCCAAATCCATGGAGTGTAGTTGGATATCCATCCAAGTCATTATAAGGTTTGATGCTAGGCAGTTTCACTTGCGAAGCATGAGTTTAGGAAGTCTCTCTCCACGTTGTTCCGCAACGAGTGCATCTTAAGAACTGTGTTGACGATTCATCTGCTCCTCGAGTCTGAACAAGCCAGTAGAAAGCCTCGAAATGTCCACACTTGGGGCATTCCACTTTCATCTTCGGTAATGTCCTAATCTTCTGTTCTTCTTTGCCGATTACAACTATCTTTTCTTTTTCAGGTGCTAGTTTGGATACTGTCTTCTCCGGTTTGCCTGGTACGTAACCACATTTGGGGCAGTTCAACACAACCTTCTGTTCCTTTCTAACCAGTACGAGAGCTGTACCGCACTTGGAACAGAACTGCATAAGCTTCAGCTACCTAGAAATCGACCCGATCTTTCTTCGTGAGCGCAATTTAATCTTTTTGGAATCGCTTGCACGCAGCCGATTGAAGGTTGATGCAAACAACCTTGCCACTCTGATTGGCTCTGGAATATCAATCGTGCACGACATTTTGACCACGCTTTTCGCATCGGCTGAGTCTAAGCCGACCCGGTATATCTGAAGCGGTTTCTTCTTCGATGTCAGCAATATGGACATGGGTTCGCCAACGCCTTTCAGCAATTTCGTTCCCTTTGTTCTTCTGGAGACGGCAATAACCGGGATACTTGTTTTATTGTTAAGAGATCCTATGTCAACTACGCTGTGGTTTCCAAAGATTATGCCGTCAGTCATGATTAGTCTGATCTGTTCAGAATATGGAGATGATGTGATCATTCGTGCAATTTGATCGGTTGGATTAACTCCGTTTCTTCGCATCGGTATTCTCATAACACCTTCGAGCCAATGACCTCCTCGGAACACAACACCAATGACTCCCGTCGCTCGTTTTGGGTCTCGGTCTTGAGAAAAGCCGTCCGAGATTCCCAGTATGCGAATTCCCTTTTTCATCTATTTCAGCGTCTTCAGTGATTTCTCATTCTTTCAAGAATACTCTTCACGAGCTGGGTTGCGGCTTCCGTTAAGTCATCAGAATTCTTTGAAATGATATCCACCATTTCATCCAATTCGAGAGATTTTCTCATCCAAGAATCGACAACCAGGGCTTCGATAACGTTGGCAACCTCCCCTCTCTTGATTCTCCTAGGTAGAAGGGGCCTTATTCCAGAGTTCTTCGCGGCTTCAAACAGAATCCTATCGCTGACTTTCACTCCGACAGGTATTCCGCTTGCTTTCGTCAACGCTAGAGAGAATAGGAAGTTTACGTAAGCGTCTCCCAGTCTCGCAAGACTGCGGTTCTTGAGAATCTGCTGAAACTTGGGGTTACTTAATAGATCATCCAGTGACAACGAGGCTTCATCTGAAAAGAGAAAGACTGCTCTATGCCTTTGATCCTCTGCTTTCAGCAAATTTCTCGGAGAGTTCAACGGCCCTTTCCTTTATCTTCGCCAGCGCACGGTTCAAGGCCTTTGTTGGAGATTTCTCTCCTTTCATTCTTATGTAGACTACGGGTGATGGAACGAGTGGATGAGGTTGATCATAGCCTGCTATTTCCACATCGTTATCCTCTAGCAAGGTCTGTTGAAGAAGGTTACAGAACGTATGTCCTTCACCATAGATCTGGATCTTCAATTCATTCTTGGTGTCCTTCAGTGTCTTGATTTCCAAGGGAAACTTCTCCTCATATCATGTCCTTTCCATAGTCGTCGGCCAGTTTCCTTCTTTCAACATTCATGCATGTTTGACATTGAAGAACAGAACCCTTAAGGATCAACGGGTCACCGCATCTTGAACACGAGGCCTTTATGACTCCTAAGCCTCTTCCTATGGTTGTAAGCTGAGGTACACGGTTCTTTATGTTTACCACTCTGGCTCTTACGACGTCTGCAGCCCTGCAAACCTCAACCATTACACGCTCGTACCTGGGGCTGGAGGTGGAGATATGTAGAAGAGCTGTAAACGGATTAGAGGCAATTCTGTCACCTATCTTGAAAAGATTCAGAGTGGCCATCTTCCCTTGAGCAGTTGCGACCGTGCCTATGACCGTGTCACCTTCCATTGGAACCAGAGGGCGCTTAACGGTTGGATCTACAGATACGGTTTTGTTTATCGTATCTCTAACAGTGTACCCAGTTAGTTCTGAGTATATGGTTCCATCTCGTTCATAGGTTCCAGGTCCAGGCATGAACTCTTCTACCACACCCAGCTTTGCACCTGGCACTACGAATTGTATCTCGCTACTGTTTTTCGGCTGCATTTGTAACAACCCTGTATAGATCCACCGGAACGACATGTTCCCTCTTGGAGTGGAAACTGAAAGTGTGAGGAATTGTCAACATCATTTGGTAGAGGTCTGTAATGGTGGCCCTATGCTTTGAAACCATGCTTGTAATAAATTCTCTGTTTCCCAAACCACTCTTGTGTAGGGAGTACACGACATTTCCAATCTCTAGAGCTTTTCTTATGAAAGCCTGATCGGCGCCTCTTCTTCTCACTCCAAACGGTGGATTCTGAAGCACCGTGTCACATCTACCTTTCAAAGCGTTCAGGTCTGAGATAACCCATTGGATCGTTCTTTCGAGTTTCATCGTTCTGGACGCGGTTTGAGCAGTACCCACAGCCATCTGATCAATATCCACGCCAACAACGTCTTTGGCATGCAAGAGAGCGGCACCAATTGCAAGTCTGCCTGTTCCGCAGCCTAGATCTATGACACGTTTGTTTCTGATATCGTTGTGCATGCTTGCGGCTATGAACAGAATTTCTGCAGCTGACCTGGTTGTTATGGTGTATTGTTCAAGTTGGGCTCTGGGACTAGGATGGAGAGGAACCTGTTCAAGAGCAATCTCAAGCTGTCTCTTGTTGGGGAGCAGATTTTCCATAGTCTTCCCAACGCCTCTTTCCTGCTGCTATGTGTGCCTCTTCTATGTTTAGTATGGGTCTCCTGAACCTTTCTTGGTCGTCTATCGCAATTCTTGGGCAAGCTGTGATAACGAAGGCCTCCAAATCCGTGAAAGACTCTAGGTTCTCAGGAGTGCACTCACTCGCCGAGAGAAGGACACAATGCTTCCCATTCTCTTCTAACAGTCTCTTGACTCTAAGGGCGGATTCTATGTCAAATTGTCCTTCCCTGACGCCTATCACGACCCCAATTCTACTTGAATCCTGAAACTTGGTTATTGCAGCCCATCTCTTTCTTAAGAGAAGCCGCACAGTCTCGGTCATGTCTCTCGCTTGGTTGGCATAGGGATCCGCAACGATAGTCCTTCTTCCTGTCGCCAATTGAATACCTATAGCGTGAAAGTCTCCTCCACCGATGAATATGTATGCCTCAACAATCCCAGCGATCCTTAAGGAAGTGGAGTAGTCACAGCCAAGAACCTGTCCATCGTAAACTACTTGCCCGCCAGCTTCCCCGAGATACGGTTCTTTGCCAGATTCTCGAACAACCTCGGAGACATGCTCCAGTTGGTCCAGGTGCTGAACAACTGTAGCAAGTCCGATCTTCTTCTCTTGTTCAAGAATCTTGAGCGCTTTCCTGACAGCTTCTTCAACCTTCTCAGTTGCTCTTGCTTCGACATAGAGCACGTTTGGAATAGACTTCTGAACGAGAGGCGAATGGCCATAATGGATTATGGCGTCTGCTCTCAAAGTCGTTTGTTCTTCAACTGCAAGCTGACATGCACCATAGCAAGCGTTGGCAGAGAGAACGACCTCGACATCTAACGCATCTTCAATTTCTTCTGCAAGTTTGAAACCCTGCGATTTCAGCCCTTCCGGTAGCTGCAGAAGAACCCTGTGATAGTTTCCATTCTTGATGAACTCAAGAACATTCTCTTTCTCAAGATCAAACATCGGTCTCACTGCAAATCGGTTGACAGCATCTGCTGTTCTGCTTTCCCACAGAATCCATGGATGGTCTAAAGTAGTATGCTTCTAATTATCGTTCTTTACCTCTACTTGGTGACCAAAACTAGTTGTTCTCGTGACCATCAATCCATGGTTGTCACATATCGCAGTCTTTGTCAGGGTATGTTGGTTGGTTCGAAGGTCTATTTGGGATTCCAAGCGAGTCCTATGTCTTCCGTGACTCCTCGGCCTAGACTCTTTTCAAGCATCAGCCTCTGTTCGATGCCTGCAACCCACTTTCTTACTTGGACCACCGCATCTGGATTCACAGACACCGAGTCAATTCCACTTTCGACTAGAAATCGAATAAAGTCCGGTCCATGCACACTTGGTGCTTGACCACAGATCGACACTGTCTTACCGTCTCTATGTGCGACTTCGATAAGATGTCTGATTGCCCTTCTTACAGCAAGATCGCGCTCATCGAAAATGTGGCCCACGGTCGCGTTGTCTCTGTCGCAGCCCAGAATTAGCATTGTCAGGTCGTTCGAGCCGATACTGTAACCATCAACGAACTGGTTGAACTGGTCGGCAAGTATGACATTACTTGGGATCTCAGCCATCAGCCAGATCTTGAAATCTGGACCTTTTCTCAGTCCTTCTTCTTCCATGATCCCTACGACGCTTTTCGCTTCTTGCACCGTTCGAACGAATGGCAACATTACCCAGAGGTTCTTTAGCCCATACTCTTCACGAACTTTCCTGACCGCTTTTACTTCGAGCTTGAAAGCTTCCTTGTACTTGGGGTCATAATATCTGGATGCGCCACGCCATCCTAGCAGAGCTGAGGGTTCGACAGGTTCGTATTTCTCGCCGCCTTCCAAGTCCCGATACTCGCTGGACTTGAAGTCACTGAACCGGAGCACCACTGGCCTCGGATTCATCGCTGCGCAGACCTTCCTTATTCCCTCTGCAAGTTTGTCAACAACCTTCTCTTGTTGACCAATCTCAATGAGATGAAGTGGGTGTTGGTTGATGTCTGATGCCCAGATGAACTCTTCTCTCATCAAACCGACGCCGTCACATGGAAGCTTCGCAGTCTTCTCAGCTATCTCTGGTTCTCCTAGGTTGACAAGAATCTTGGTTCCAGTCACGGGATGTGATTCTGAAGCTGCAACTACAGTTGCCTCTTCAGTTTTCTTTGTCATCTCTTCCACGATACCTTCGTAAACCACACCGTTTCCTGCGTCAACGGTTATGTCCATCTGGTTCGAGATTACTTGAGTTCCAGCCGTTCCTTTGCTTGCAGTGCCTACTATGCAAGGAATTCCCAGCTCACGACTTACGATCGCTGCGTGACAGGTCGTGCCACCGCTATTGGTTACTATCGCCTTTGCCTTTCTCATTGCTGGCACCCAGTCGGGTGCAGTCATCTCTGTTACGAGAATCTCTCCTTTCTGGAACTGGTTGATGTCAGCAACAGACATTATGACGTGAGATTTTCCCGCGGCGATACCTGGAGACGCAGCCAACCCTTTGACAATCACTTTTCTTTCCGTGGTTACGGATGTTTTCGATTCGGTAATAGCTGGCGCTTTCTTCAGACTCCAGACTGTTTCTGGACGTGCTTGAAGTATCCACAATTTGTTGGTTCTCTCGTCCAGACCCCATTCAATGTCCATGTGTCGTCCGTAATGTTTCTCTATAGCTAGTGCATATCGCGCGAGTTCTTTGATCTGCTCATCCGTCAAAACCTGCTTACCTTTAAGATCTGAACTTACAGATGTCTCAAGAGTACCTCCATCGGCTCCTCGCACAAGCTGACGGGTCTTCTCTGGAACGTTTCTATTCACTATTTTGAGATCGCTCTTGTTCACATAGTATTCGTCTGGGGTGACCGTACCCTGAACAACGAATTCTCCAAGGCCATATGCTGCTTCTATGAGAATCTGGCTTTCGTCTCCGTTTGACACGTTGAGTGTAAACATAACTCCGGCGGATTTTGAGTAGACCATCATCTGCACGGCTGCTGATAGAGCCACTGACACGCGGTCGAATCCTTTTTGCACCCGGTAGAATATGGCCCGATCGGTGAAAAGACTCGCGTAACATTCCTTCACCTTCTCTGCGACTTGCTCTCCACCTGAAACGTTCAGGTAGCTTTCCTGTTGGCCTGCAAAACTTGCGTCGGGTAGGTCTTCTGCCGTCGCTGAAGAGCGAATAGCCACGTAAGGATTGGACTCCCCAGTTTTCTTGGCCAGTTGCTTGTAAGCGGCTACAATCTCATCATGTAGGTCTTTTGGCATCTTGGCTTCTAGGACAATGGTCCTAGCGGCCTTCCCAACCTTTTGCAGAGTCTGAGTATCGTTTGGATCAACAAGCTCCTTCATAATGTTTCCAATCTTGGGATCCAGCCTAGCTTCCTTCATGAAATGCACGTAGGCGGCTGCTGTCGTTGCGAAACCATAAGGAACTGGAACTTTGGTCTTTTGGGTCATCTCACCCAGACTGGAGGACTTGCCTCCCACGAGGGCAACTTCCTCTTTTCCAAGATCATCAAACCAGAGAACATATTTCTTATTCTTTGCCGGCATCTTGCAACATACCTTCTCATGACTATGAATCTATTCGCGTGATGGCGGCTGATCGAATCTCTCTTCGATAAAAGGGTTTTGACCAAGCATATTCGAAATGGGCTCGGTAGACCGGGTATTCTGAGATTAAGCTATTTTGGGCTCCAACTTCTGAATGAAGACTCTTGAAGCCATTGACAATTTCGAAGATGAAACTCTCAAGGCTTCCTTTGCATGTCCAAGGGCTGATTCGTTTACATAGATTTCTATCACTGCTTTATTTGGCTTCAACCTCGCCGCCCTTCCGGTAGGCTTGCCAAAAGACCTGCGCATTCCTTCTTGCAGCCTGTCTGCTCCGGCCGTTGCAATCATTCGGTTCTCCCTAAGAATTATGTGTGGATAGGACACCAGCTTGACGAGATAGCCTGTCTCACCAAGTTTGTCAAACATGACCTTGTTCGCTGATACACGCGCCGCTTCGAGGGCATTGTGTCGAATCTGAATTGCACTCTCAGATAGGAGCGATACCTTATACTGGTAGGTTGCTTTGGAGTCGCCCATAGTGAACTTCTGGACCTTTGACGGGGGCGATCCGTGAATGTATTTATGCCGAGTGTAGGATTGTCCTTTCGCAACCCTGTAATTGCGGCCTTTCGTGACTGGTCACCTGAATCGTCAGCATAGAGCCTTTGACTCGTTATATAAAGACTTAGTTGATTTCATGTTTCTCAAGTTGATTGATTAGTCTCAGATTCCTTCGAAACACTCCAATCAACAAAGATGTTTCACGTCGAGTTATGAGAGATCTCGATAGTAAGTTGTGAAAGGCTCTGCTCGCCAACGTACGTCTGTGACTTGACATTGCGCTACATTCTGCGAGTCCATTGAAGAGATCCATCAACCTCTTGGTCATTTGTCTGTCTGGACAAACTCTCCTCGAACATCTCTTCTGATCAGCCTTAAACAATTCATAGAAGATCACAGCCGCAGCGTGTGAAACATTCAACGTCGAGTACTCTCGACTAGCGGGAATCGTCACGATCAAATCGCAAAGACGCAACTCTTCGTTCGAAAGCCCCGTAGTGTCTCTTCCAAGAACAAAGGCGGCCTTACTATTTGAAGAAACAATTCTCTCAGCAGCCGTCTCAAGATCGCAAGTTGATCTAAGTACATTCCTATTGGATTCTCCAAGCCGAGCAGTCGTACCGACTGAAATATCAATGTCCAAAAGAGCTTCTCCAAGGGAGCCTTGGACTACGGCATTGTCTATTACATCTGTTGCATGGACAGCAAACATTCTTGATACTTCTCCAAGTTTGTACACTGGATTGACTACTCTCAAGTCCTTGACACCAAAATTCTTCATTGTACGAGCAACGTATCCCACGTTCGCCTCATACAGCGGCTCAACGAGAACAACTCTGACATCCAACAAAACCGTCACCAGATCTATTTCTTGTCCAACTCATTCGTTCTTGTCTGAATCATTTGTTCACGCAAATTGCTCTTCGCGAAGGCTCCACATAACTCATCCGAGAGTTGTTCGAATTGCCGGACTGTCATTTCACACACCCTCAAGTTGGGTAAGCTGACCTCCCTGAAAGCGTCTTGATAAGGAATCCCCATCTTTGACTCTAAATATCGAACCAAAACTTTCTTGACATGCCTTCTTCGTTGTGTAAAAAGGTCTCTGACCAAATTGTCGAAGAACACTTCGTCACGGACTTTGTATGGGTTGGGCTTGGGTTTCAGAGTGACTATCACGGATTCGACCTTAGGTCTTGGCTTGAATGATTCCTTGGAAACCTGATCGAGAAGCTTCACATCCATTCGATGTTGGATAGCTACAGTTATTCTTCCGTATCCGGGATGTCCATTCTCTGCATTGATCTTCTGTGCGAATTCTTTCTGCAGAGTGAGAACGCACACTTCAAACTTCTTCTTCGTAAGAAAAAGCATGAATTTGGATGATATATAGTATGGTATGTTTGAGACAACTTTGTTGAAGTCCGGCAAGCTTGTTCGTAGAATGTCTCCGTGAATCACTTCGATGCCATCTTTTGATTCAAACTTCTCATGGAGCAGTCTGACAAATCTCAGATCTTTTTCGACGGCTATGACTCTTCCAGCCGTCTCTGCAATTAGCGAAGTTAATGTACCGGTTCCTGGTCCAACCTCAAGCACTATGTCATCATGTTTGAGCGATGCGTAACCAACGATTCTCTTGAGAATATCGTTATCGATCAGGAAATGTTGGCCTAGTCTTCTGATAGGTCTGGGTCTGTGCGAGGTCAGTTCAGGTCGCATACTATTGAGCGGCCCTCGTGAAGAGCCTGTACTTTGATTCGCCGCTCAACTCTTCGACAATTCTTTTTGCTATGAGTTTAGCCGGGTCCGTTATGCCCGCTCTCTCACGAATGTCGACGAAACTGGCGAACGGTTTCTTCTCTCTCTGGTTAATTATTTGCCACATCAACTTCTTTCCTATTCCGGGAAGGAGTTCGAGAGCATGCATTCTAGGGGTAACTGCTTGTGAGTTGTTGAAGAAGTCGACAAATCTCTTTTCTTGGCTTTTGGCAATATCTTCGATTACTGACTGAAGTTCTGCTTGGGCTCCTATCGTCAGTTCTTCTATTCCCACGCGACCTACCACGCGGTCGATCTTCTCCCTTCTTTCCCTTCCAACGTACAGTCTATCTCTTACATTTGCCGTTGCTCCTGGTTTCAATTGAGCCTCCAGAAGAGTGAAGAAGTTCTCTCCAATGACTTGGACGGTGGGCACAGCCATGTGTCTCGATCTTTCGGAGGTGGGTCTTCCATAAGGAAGTAATTCCAGAACGTAGGCGTAATCCTCGTACACTTTTGTTGGGTATTGTCTTGAAGGTGAGGAAAGTGTTTCGGTTTCCCTATACTGTCTGTTCGTGCTGCTCAACAGTTCCGCACTCCTTTTTTATAGCAAAACTAATCGGACGGGTTCAGCGTTGCCACTTTGGAGTCTTGCTCAGCGTAACCTGTGAATGGGTTGAGCAGCGTAAAACGCGCCATAACTTCTCTGCCTAGGATTAGGTTAGTTTGAAGTTAAATAGGTTGCGAACTTGAAGAGGTTATTCAGCGAGTTCATTCTTTTCTAGCGTTGTTAACTGCCTTTAGCACATCATCCAGTTGGCCGACCGGAATTACACGACCTTTGACTGCGAGGATAGCACGCAGTTCTTCCATTGCCGCCGGCATGCAGTTCACTATCTGGATGGCGTCTGATCTCTCGAGTTTGAACTGACTGACCAACGCATCTACCAGTTTCGAGGCGTCTGATCCCGGAAGTCTCGAGAATTTCGTAGTATAATCCAACGTTCTCCTTTGAAATTCGCCAAGTTCTTCCGGTTTTGCTTTTTCAAGGACTTTCCGTGCATCAGCTACGGTTATCCTTTTTTCATCAGTGACTCTACGTGGCATCGTTAACCACTCGTCTGTGGTGTGATATGTTCTGGTCGTACTATGAGGTTCTTCTCTTTGTCGCCCAATTTGAGATTGACTAGGTAGCTTCTGCCTCGTTTTCCTTCGATCACTCCGATCTTGCCTTGGAATCTCTTATGGGGCATGCCTTTATGGATGCTAGAATCGATTTTCACGCATACCTTGTCTCCGGGCTCGTAGGGTCTGAGTATCCGGCTCAATCCCAGTTTACCTTTTTCTCTGGGGGCCTTACGTAGCAGTGATCTTGTTTTTGAGCGATAACCACTTGATTTCCTGACCAAACAGGTTCACCAATGCCTATGGACTTTTGATATTGCGCCTATTGCAACAACCAAGTCAACTATATGGGTGTTCCTCTATTGCGCGGCAAACGGCATTCTCTTTCCGAGCGTCAGCTGACGTCTTTTCAGAGATTTGAGCATCTTCTTCATCGTGAAGTATTGGTTCACAAGTTCCTTCACGTCTCGCTCACTCTTTCCCGAGCCTCTGGCAATTCTGTGAGCCCTTGATGAGTCGATCAGTTTAGGATCTTCAACTTCATCCTTTCTCATGGACTGTATAATTACTCTCCAGTCATCGAGTTTCTTCTCAGCGATCTCAATCTGATCGTCGGCAATGTTGATGCCACCGGGCATCATCTTCCAAATCTTCCTCAAAGGGCCCATCCGACGAAGTCCTTCCATTTGGTGATACAGATCACTTAGCGTGAACCGACCCTGCATGAAAGCCTTGACCTTGGTCTCGCTGACGTCTAACTCGGCATCTTTCACTCGGTCCAGAAGGGCCCGTAGATCTCCCATTCCCAGAAGTCGACCTACAAAGTTCGCCGGAACAAACTGTTCGATGTCTTCGATCTTCTCACCAGTTCCAATGAACTTTATTCTCGCACCTGTGGCCGCTACGGCAGAAAGGGCTCCGCCCCCTTTCGCGGATCCGTCAAGTTTCGTAACATAGATGGACCCAATGGCAGTTGCGTCATTGAACGCCTTAGCATGAGCCATGGCTTGCTGTCCAATCGTTCCATCTATCGCCAGAATAATCTCGTCAGGCTGAACAACTTCAGAAAGTCTTTTCATCTCCTCCATGAGCGCCTTCTCATCTTTGTGTCTGCCAGCCGTGTCAATCAGTATGATATCGTACTTTTCCTTCCCCAGTATGTCTAACCCATTCTTTGCTATCTTCTCGGCATTCTTTTCTCCCGGATCCCCATAGACACTCACTCCAACCCTGTCAGCCATCTGCTTCAATTGCTCATAAGCGCCTGGACGATAAACGTCCGCGCAGACAACTCCAGACCTCTGACCTCTTTTCTGATAAAACCTGGCAATCTTGATAGCCCCGGTTGTTTTTCCAGTCCCCTGGATTCCGACTAGCATTACAATGTTTGTCTTTCCCTCTTGTAACGTGGTCTTGGCAGGCTCTTCACCAAGAAACCTAGTCAGTTCTTCGTAGAGGACTTTGATTACATGCTCTCTTCTGGAGATTCCTGGGGGAAGGTTTTCCTTTATCGACCTTTCCTCGACCCTCTTCGAAATGTCCAGAACAAGATTGACGTTTACGTCGGCTTGAAGAAGAGC
>Ga0209253_10000059_pt1 | contig 70935 bp, 49 predicted proteins | sample FrelakmetBRP12BR_FD_187145 | JGI IMG/M metagenome (GOLD analysis project Ga0209253, IMG submission 187145) | Freshwater lake sediment microbial communities from the University of Notre Dame, USA, for methane emissions studies - BRP12 BR (SPAdes)... | ecosystem: Environmental > Aquatic >...
CAAGCAGTACCAGGTCGTGGTGGACCCGCTGCGGCTGCGCGGCTACGGCATCTCGCTGATGATGGTCGAGCAGGCGATCCGCGCCGGCAACCAGGAAGTTGGCGGATCGGTCGTGGAAATGGCCGAGGCCGAGTACATGGTGCGCGCCACCGGCTATGTGAAGAGCGTCCAGGACCTCGAGCGCATCCCGGTAATGGCGACGAAGCAGGGTACGCCGGTGCTGCTTCGGGACGTCGCGGAAGTGCGCCTCGGGCCCGAGATGCGCCGTGGCATCGGCGAGCTCGACGGCGAGGGCGAGGCCGTCGGCGGCGTGATTGTCATGCGCAACGGCGACAACGCGCGCGCCACCATCGAGCGCGTCAAGGCCAAGCTCGAGGAACTGCGCGGCAGCCTTCCGGCGGGCGTCGAGATCGTCACCACCTACGACCGTTCGGCGCTCATACAACGCAGCGTCGCCAACCTGTACCGCAAGCTCCTGGAAGAATTCATCGTCGTGGCGCTGGTGTGCCTGGTGTTCCTGCACCACGTGCGCTCGGGGCTGATCGTGGTGATCGTCACGCCGATCGCCGTGCTCTCCGCGTTCATCGTGATGCACCTGCAGGGCATCAATGCCAACATCATGTCGCTCGGCGGCATCGCCATCGCCATAGGGACGCTGGTGGACGCCGCGATCGTCATGATCGAGAACGTGCACAAGAAGCTCGAGCGCGGTGCGGCAGAGGGAGCCGAGCGGATGCGGGCAATCTACGACGGGTGCCGCGAGGTGGGGCCCGCGCTGTTCTTCTCGCTGATGATCGTCGCGTTTTCGTTCCTGCCGGTGTTCACGCTGGAAGCCCAGGAGGGGCGGATGTTCGCGCCGCTCGCCTACACGAAGACCTATGCCATGGTCTGGGCCTCGCTGCTGTCGATCACCCTCGTGCCGGTGCTGATCTACTGGCTGGTGCGCGGCAACATTCGTCCCGAGCGCGCCAACCCGGTGAACCGCGCGACGATGGCCGCGTACCGGCCGTTCCTCGAACTCGCGCTGCGTGCGCCGTGGATGGTCACCCTGGCCGCGACCGTACTCGTGTTTGCGACGCTGTGGCCGGCGTCACGGCTCGGCACCGAGTTCATGCCGGAGCTGGACGAGGGCGACTTCCTCTACATGCCGACCACGCTGCCGGGACTCTCGACCGACGCTGCGCGGGCGCTGCTGCAGCAGACCGACAAGCTGATCCGCACCGTGCCCGAGGTCGAACGCGTGTTTGGCAAGGCCGGGCGGGCGGAGACGGCGACCGACCCCGCGCCGATCGAGATGTTCGAGACCACCGTGAAGCTGAAGCCGCGCGAGCAGTGGCGGCCCGGGATGACGCCGGAGAAGCTGAAGGCAGAGCTCGACGGACTGGTGAAGTTTCCCGGGCTCTCCAATGCCTGGGTCTACCCGATCAAGACGCGCATCGACATGCTGGCCACCGGGATCCGCACGCCGGTCGGCATCAAGATCATGGGGCCGGACCTCACGACCATTCAGGAGATCGGTCGGAAGATCGAGGACATCCTGCGTCCCGTGCCGGGCACGACCTCGGTCTATGCGGAACGCACCGCCGCCGGACGTTATCTCGACGTGGACATCGACCGCGTCGCGGCCGGTCGCTACGGCTTGAACATCAAGGACGTGCAGGACATCGTCGGCAGCGCGGTGGGCGGCATGACGGTGAGCTACACGGTCGAGGGTCTGGAGCGCTACCCGATCAACCTGCGCTATCCGCAGGATTTCCGCGACTCGCTGCAGAGCCTGCGCGACCTGCCGATCGTGACCCCGACCGGCGCGAACGTGACGCTCGCGGACGTTGCCAGGGTCGATGTCGCGGAAGGGCCGGGGATGATACGCAGCGAGAACGCGCGCCCCTCGGGCTGGGTGTTCGTGGACATCCACGGCCGTGACCTCGGCGGATACGTGAACGACGCGAAGCAGCGCATTGCGGCCAATCTCAAGCTGCCGCCCGGATACAGCCTGGGATGGTCCGGCCAGTATGAGTACCTCGAGCGCGCGATCGAGCGGCTCAAGGTCGTGGTGCCCCTGACGCTCGCGATCATCGTGCTGCTGCTGTACCTCAATTTCCGCAACGCGCGCGACGTGCTGCTGATCCTCGGCGCGCTGCCGTTCGCGCTGGTGGGCGGCGTGTGGCTGCTGTACCTGCTCGACTACGACCTCTCGATCGCGGCGGCGGTCGGGTTCATCGCACTCGCCGGCGTCGCCACTGAGACGGGCGTGGTGATGGTGATGTACCTGGAGCAGGCCTGGGCGGAACGGCGGGCGCGGGCCGCGAGCGAAGGACGGAGCGCGACACGCGAGGAGTTGCGAGAAGCCATCGTCGAGGGCGCGTTGCTCCGACTGCGGCCGAAGCTCATGACGGTAATCACCATCATCGTGGGCCTGCTGCCCATCATGTGGGGGTCGGGCTCCGGGTCCGAGGTCATGCGGCGCATTGCCGCGCCGATGGTGGGCGGCATGCTGTCGGCGACGGTCCTGACGTTGGTCATCATCCCGTCGCTCTACCTGATCGTGAACGGCTGGAGGCTGCGGCCGGCGGTAAACTAGCTGCATGAGCGACCCGACACACGATTGTTGCCACGCCGAAGCCAAGGCACCGGTTGAAACACCGGCCGGGCAAGATTGCTGCCACGCGCAGCCGCCAACACCAGTTGCGGCGCCTGTGCACGATTGCTGCCACGAAGAGCCGCAGGTACCGGTCGCGGCAAATGCCGGACACGATTGCTGCCACGCAGCGGCAGCGGCGAAGGCAGTGCCGCCGGCGAGGGCGCTGCGGCCGGGCGAGACGCTCTATGTCTGCCCGATGTGCCCGGGCGTGGAGAGTCCGGTGCCGGCGGCCTGCCCGCATTGCGGGATGGCCCTCGAGCCGGCGGTGCCGTTGGCGGCCGAAGGCGAGGATCCCGAACTTCGGGACATGCGGCGGCGTTTCCTGGTCTCGCTGGTGCTGACGGTCCCGCTCTTCGCGCTGTCGATGGCGGGAATGGCCGGATGGTTGCCCGCCGGCATGAGTGGCGCGACGGGCGTGTGGACCCAGTTTGCACTCGCGACGCCCGTGGTCCTGTGGTGCGGCTGGCCGCTGCTCGCGCGCGGCGCCCGCTCGCTCGCGACGCGGCGGCTCAACATGTTCACGCTGATCGGACTCGGCGTCGTCGCGGCCTATGGATACAGCGTGTGGGCTACGCTCGCACCGGCGGCCGTTCCGCACGCCTTCAGGCACGGCGGCGAGGTGGCCCTCTATTTCGAGTCCGCGGCGATGATCGTCACGCTCGTCCTGCTGGGGCAGGTGCTGGAACTGCGCGCCCGGGGCCGCACCGGTGCCGCGCTGCGCTCGCTCATCGACCTCGCGCCGAAGACTGCGCGACGCATCGAGCCGGACGGGCAGGAGCATGAGATCCCGCTGGCCGAAGCGCAGGTCGGGGACCAGCTGCGCGTCCGCCCCGGGGAACGCATGCCGGTGGACGGCGTGGTCGTCGAGGGACGCGGTGCCGTAGACGAGTCCATGGTCACGGGGGAGTCGCTGCCGGTCGACAAGGCGCCGGGGGACGCGGTCATCGGAGGGACGCTGAACGGCCAGGGGTCGCTGGTAGTTCGTGCCGCGCACGTCGGCGCGGAGACGGTGCTGTCGCGCGTCGTGCAGGCGGTCGCCGAGGCGCAGCGCAGCCGGGCGCCGGTGCAGGCCCTTGCCGACCGCGTGTCAGCGTGGTTCGTCCCGGCCGTGATCGCGGTCGCCGCCTGCGCCGCGCTCGTCTGGGGCTACGTCGGGCCGGAGCCGCGGCTCGCGAACGCGCTGCTCATTGCCGTCAGCACGCTGATCGTCGCCTGCCCCTGCGCGCTCGGCCTCGCCACGCCGATGTCCATGATGGTGGCCATGGGCCGCGGGGCGCAGGCGGGCGTGCTGTTCCGCGACGCCGGGGCGCTGCAGGCGCTCGAGGACGTCGATACCGTGGTCCTCGACAAGACCGGCACGCTCACCACCGGGCGTCCCGAGGTCGTGAGCATCCTTCCCGTGGACGACATCGCCGAATCGGAGCTGCTGCGCTACGCCGCCAGCCTCGAGCAGGCGAGCGAGCATCCGCTCGCGGCCGCGATCGTTCGTGCGGCACAGAAGCGAGGGTTGCGACTGGGTCGCACCTACGGTTTCGAGGCAATGCCCGGTGCGGGAGCGACGGGCGTGGTGCAGATGCGCCGGGTCGCCGTGGGCAACGCCCGGCTGATGGCCGACGCGGGTGTGGGCGTGGCCGCGCTGGAGCTGGAGGCCGAGCGCCTGCGGGAACTCGGGCAGACCGCGGTCTTCGTCGCGGTGGACCTCGTGGCGATCGGCATTCTCGGCATCGCCGACCCGCTGAAGCCCGAGGCCTGGGAGGCGGTGCAGGAGCTCAAGCGCCACGGCCTGCGCGTCGTGCTGCTCTCGGGTGACCACGAGGGATCCGTGCGTGCCGTCGCGCAGATGCTGGCCATCGACGAGATCCACGCCGGCGTGATGCCCGACGGCAAGGCCCGGGTCGTGCGCCAGCTGCGCGCGGACGGGCGCAAGGTCGCGATGGTGGGCGACGGCGTCAACGACGCCCCCGCGCTCGCCGAGGCCGATGTCGGCATCGCGATGGGAACGGGCACCGACATCGCGAAGCAGACGGCCGGCGTGACGCTCATGAGCGGCGACCTCCGGGCCATTGCACGCGCGCGGCGGCTCGCAGGCGCAACCATGTCGAACGTCCGCCAGAACCTGCTGTTCGCCTTTGGCTACAATGCCCTCGGCGTGCCGCTGGCGGCCGGCGCCCTGTATCCGCTCGCGGGAGTGCTCGTCGCGCCGGCCGCGGCCGCGGCGGCGATGTCCTTGAGTTCGGTGAGCGTGATCAGCAATGCGCTGCGGCTGGCCCGGGCCAGGATCTGAAGCGTACTGACGCCGCGTCGAATCGCCCGCCTGCGGCTGGCCGCACGGGAACATGGAGAACAGGAAAGTGACCCGCACCCTTTCGAGCGACCCGCGCCGCGATGGATACCGGATGCCCGGCGAGTTCGAATGGCACGCCGGCTGCTGGATGCTGTGGCCCGAGCGTCCGGACAACTGGCGCCTCGGCGCCAAGCCGGCGCAGCAGGCTTTCGTGGCGGTCGCGACAGCGATCGCGGGCAGCGAGCCCGTCACGGTCGGCGTGTCGGCGGAGCAGTACGACAATGCGCGCCGCAGGCTGCCGGCCGGCGTGCGTGTCGTCGAGCTTTCGAGCGACGATGCGTGGATGCGCGACGTCGGACCCACCTTCGTCGTGAATGGACGCGGCGGGCTGCGCGGCGTGGACTGGATGTTCAACGCCTGGGGCGGTCTCGACGGCGGCATCTACTTTCCCTGGGACAGGGACGAAGCCGTCGCGCAGAAGGTGATCGAGATCGAGGGCTGCGACCGGTACCGCGCGCCCCTCGTGCTCGAGGGCGGCGCGATTCACGTCGATGGGCAGGGCACGCTCATCGCGACCGAGGAGTGCCTGCTCAACCGCAATCGCAACCCGCACCTCTCGCGCGCGGAGATCGAGCGCCTCCTGCGGCGCTACCTCGGCGTCGAGACCATCGTCTGGCTGGGCAAGGGCGTGCACCTGGACGAGACCGACGGACACGTGGACAACCTCTGCGCGTTCGTGCGGCCGGGAGAAGTCGTCCTCACCTGGACCGACGACCGACGCGATCCGCAGTACGAAATTTCCCGCGACGCGTGGGAGCGGCTCAGGCAGGCACGCGATGCACGCGGGCGGCGGTTCAAGGTGCACAAGCTCGTGCAGCCGGGCCCGCTGCACATGACGAAGGCCGAGGCCGAGGGCATCGACGCGGCCGAGGGCTCCCAGCCGCGCGAGGCCGGGTCGCGGCTCGCCGGCTCCTACGTCAATTTCTACCTGGGTAACCGTCGAGTGGTCGTGCCGCTGCTCGACCCGAAGCGGGACGGGGCGGCGATGCGCAAGCTCAAGTCCCTCTTCCCGAAGCGCGAGGTCGTCGGCGTCGCCGGTCGCGAGATCCTGCTCGGCGGCGGCAACATTCACTGCATCACGCAGCAGGTGCCGAGGACGCGGTTAGTGACCAGCGTTTTGCGAGGGGAAAGCGGTTAGTGACCGGCGGATAGCGGATAGCGGATAGCAGGAAGCAGGAAACGGATCGCAGGCGCAGGAGTAATGGCCCCGATGTTGCACGAGGTCCTGAGCGGTCGGCGGCTGACGAAGCTCGAGTACGAGCACGAGTTGCCGAAGCTGCAGGACCGGCTGCTGGATGCGCAGTTCGAACTGCGCAAGAGCGGGGCCCGAGCCGTGGCGCTGATCGTCACCGGCATCCCGGGCGCAGGGCGCAGCGAGGCCGTGAACGAGCTGCTCGGGTGGCTCGATCCGAAGTTCGTCACGGTGTACGGCTTTCGGGAGCCGGACGAGGCCGAACGCCGGAGGCCGCCGTTGTGGCGGTACTGGCGGGTCATGCCGCCGCGCGGCCGCATCGCGATCCTGCACGCCGGCTGGTACGGTGACTTCCTGCGCGAATCCGTGCTCCATCCGGCGCGTCCCGCGGACCTCGAGCGCCGCGAAGCCGAGCGCATCCGGTCGCTCGAGCGGATGCTGGTGGCCGACGGCGTCGCCGTCGTGAAGGTGCACCTGCACGTCGGGCCGGAGCTGCAGCGCAGCCGGCTCCGAAAGCTCCGCGAGGACAAGCGCACGCGCTGGCGCGTGACGCGCGAGGACCTCTGGCTGGCCCGGCACTTCCGTCGCGTAGAGCGGGTGCTGGAGCATTGCCTCGAGGTGACCGAGCAGCCGGCCGCGCGTTGGCACCTGGTCGACGGCACGGACCGGCAGCACCGGGCGCTCGAAGTGGGCCGGGTGCTGCTGGCGGGCATCGAGGGCCGGATCGGGCGTGCTGCCCCGGTGACGCTGGCGGCGTCGCGGCCCGGGCCCGGCCGCGCCGCGCTGTCGGGCGGGCACCGCGGCCCGCGAGTCGCGGAGGAGGACTACGAGCGCGAACTCGAGGCACTGCAGGGCCGGCTCGCGCTGCTGTCGCGGCGCAGCCGGTTCGCGAAGCGGGCCGTGGTCGTCGCGTTCGAGGGCATGGACGCGGCGGGCAAGGGCGGGGCCATCCGCCGCATCACCGCAGCGCTCGATGCCCGGCAGTATCGCGTCGTTCCGATCTCGGCGCCGTCACCCGAGGAAATCGCGCGTCCCTTCCTCTGGCGCTTCTGGTTTCACCTGCCGCCGCGCGGCAACTACACGATCTTCGACCGCTCGTGGTATGGCCGCGTGCTCGTGGAGCGTGTCCGTGGATTTGCGGCACGGCCCGACTGGCAGCGCGCATACGCCGAAATCAACGAGTTCGAGCGGCAGCTCACCGAGCATCGGCTCGTGGTCGCGAAGTTCTGGATGTCCGTGAGTCCCGGGGAACAGCTGGCGCGCTTCAGGGAGCGCGATCGCAACCCGTTGAAGCGGTTCAAGGTGGATCCCGAGGACTGGACGAATCGCGGGCGGTGGGCCGCCTACCAGCGCGCCGCCAGCGACATGCTTGCGCGCACGAGCACCCGGCACGCCCCGTGGCACGTCATCCCGGCGGACGACAAGCGATACGCGCGGCTCCTGGTGCTGCGCCGCCTCTGCGAGCGGATCGAGGCCGCGCTCGACTAGAACCAGATCGAGAAGAACACCCGCAGCACGTCTGCGCCGAAGTGATACAGGGGCTCCGTGCCGGCCGCACCCCCCTTGGGGATGTCGCGGAAGTCGGCGTAGTCGTAGAGCGCGTGGTCGTAGAAGATGTTCACGGTCGAGCGCTCGATCCCGCCCCACTCGAACGGGGGCAATCGCCAGGTGGCACCGACGGTGACCATCTGGCTCTGGAACGTGCTCAGTTCCTTGTCGCGCCCCACGAAGTTCTGCGAATCCTCGTACGGGAACAGGTCGGAGTAGAAGTCGGCCGCCGACTGGTCGTACCAGCGGTAGTCGGCCTCGAGGATCCACCGTTCGCCGATCGGATGCGTATAGCCGAGGCGCGCGGTATTCGCGCCGACGCCCCAGGTGTCCGTGTAGTAACGGTACATGCCGTGCAACGCGGCGCGATACCAGAGGTAGTAGTCCGCCGTGACCGACACGGCGTTGCTGGTTCGCGTATGCGGATAGATTTCCGGCTCCCACAGGTAGCTGGTGGTGTCGTCAGGATCCCTGTACCGGGCAGAGCGGTACGGATTGTTCAGGTAGCCCTCGTCGGTGATGGTCTCGAACGTGAGGCCCATCATGAGCTCGGGCGTCAATATCTGCGCGACGCCCAGGCGGTAGCTCCAGCGATCGACGGGCTCCTTGAAGGCCGGGTCGGTGTTGTTTCGCACCTCGTCCCATGCGCGGCTGAAGCCGAGCGAGACGGTCGTCAGGTCCCCGAACATGTCCTGGCTCAGGTCGAACGACGCGGTGTTCGCGGTGTAGTCGTCTTCCTCGCTGTTGGTGTACGCGAGCGAATACTGGGTCTTGCCGTTCAGCATGTCCGCTGCGAGGCTGGCCTGCCGTCGCGTTTCCTTGTACGGGCTCGCCTGCGTGACCACGTCGATCGACGCGCTCGAGACCATGTCCACGTAGTAGTTGGCGGCCACCGAGAACTTCTCGCCGAACTTCTTGCGCACCAGCAAGGACGGCCCGTCCACCGTCACACCGCCGCCTTCGTAGCGGTGGTAGAGCGCGTCGGCGCGGTCGTCCGGCAGGACGGCAGCCCTGGCGGGCGCGGGCAATGCCAGCGCCAGCGCCAGCAACGATGAAATGTCCTTGCGAAGGTGACTCATGGCGATGCTCAGTTGCAGCCGCAGCCGCCGCCGTGACCACCGAGGGCCCCGCGGGCGCCCTCGCGGGCCTCGTAGACGTGCTCGATGTAGGCCAGCGAAACCGGGTCGCGGTCGGCAATCATGACCAGGTCCGCGAAGTTCTGGCGCTCATAGGGCTTGACCCAGGGCTCGACGCCGCTGCAGCCGGCGAGGCAGGCGAGCAACACCAGCAGGGAGCATCGGGCGTAGCGCATGCGGGTCATTCCTTCACCAGGCTCCGGACCATGTCGGCGTACTTGGCCTCGTCGCCGGGCTTGTAGCCGCGATGCACGTAGCGCACGTTGCCGGAGCGGTCGATGAACACGGAACTCGGCATGCCCTCGACGCCGAAGGACTCGGCCACCTGGTTCTGCCGGTCGAAGAGGATCGGGAAACTCACCGGGACCTTGGCGAGCCAGGCCTGGGCCTCGGCACTGTCAGGCTCGACGTTGATGCCGAGCAGGGTGAAGCCCAGTGGCTCGTACTTCGCCTGGATCTGCTGCAGCAGCGGCATCTCCTGGCGGCACGGCCCGCACCAGGTCGCCCAGAAGTTGATCATGACGACCTGGCCCTTGAGTTCGCTCAGGCGGAGCTTGCCTCCGTCGCGGGCCGGCAGAGTGAAGTCAGGTGCCGCGGCGCGTGCGCCGGTCGCGAGGACGGCGAGGAGTGCGAGTGCGGCGAGGGATCGGAGATGGCGCATGGATTACTCCACGGTCAGAAGAAGGCCGTGAGGCTGATGCTGAACTGCAGGTTATGGGTCAGCTTGGTCTTGCCGAGGAGGTCGCTGTCGAACATCTGGTCGCGGGCGTCCAGGTGGGCGGCGAGCCAGTCGGTCACGAGCAGGCGGAATCCCGCGCCCGGCGTCAGCGTGAAGTGATCGTCGCCGCCGAAGCGGGTGCTGCCGACCCCGAGCGTCGCGTAGACGGCGCTCGGCATTGCGCGCTTGCCGCCCAGGAACACCTCGCCGGGCAGTGCGTTCCAGCCCAGGGCAAGGTCGTAGTAGGTGTACTGCCGCTCGCTGTTCGTGAGCAACTGGGCTGAGCCGCTCAGGTCCTCGTAACTCGTCGTGCCGGCCTTGGCCGACCCGATGGACGCTTCGGCGAACACGTCCTCGGTGAAGTGGTAGGCGATGCGCCCGCCGTAGAGGAAGCTCGAGCCGAAGTCCTCGATGCTGACGGTGCCGATGAACAGGCCCGCCTCGAAGTTCTCGGTGTCGATCGCGGGGGTACTGACGTCGCGGCGTGCGACGCGCGGTTCGACGACCTGCGGGGCGTCCGCGGCCGCGCCGACCGTGTCCTGCGCAAGCACTGCGGACGGCGCCCCGATGGCGCCTGCGACGACCGCGGCGTTCAGAAGAAATGCGTGAAGCCGACGGTCCATTCGTTGATGACCTCGTTGTCGTTGGTGTCCATGAAGATCACGAACTGGCGGTACTCGGCCTGCAGCAGGAAGCGGTCGCTGAGATACCCGCGAAGACCGGCGCCGGCGTAGGCCACGGTGTTCGTGCGGTTGCTCGTCTGGACCAGCGTCGCGTTCGGGTCCACGTAGACGACGCCGCCGCCGATCGAGACGAAGGGCGACACTCGCCACTGCGGCATGAAGATGTGGCCGATGCCCGCCGTGCCCAGCCAGCCGGTCGAGTACGAGCCGAGCAGTTGCGAGACATCGGCGCGCACGAACAGCGACTCGGTGAGCGCATACGATGCCGTGACGGCCACGGTGTCCGCGCCGTCGAAGTCGCCGGCGCCGACGCCGACCTCCCAGCGGTGCTGGACGCGGGACTCCGGACCCGGGCCCGCGAGCTGAACCTCGGCACCGCCCGGGGTCAGCGTCCGCTCGAGCTGACTGCGATGCACCCAGCCTTCGCGGTCACGATCCGTGCGCACCTTGATCCAGTCCGTGCGCTGGCGCAGCAGCGCCACGCTGCCGCCGCGCTCGACCACCTGGGTGACGGGGTAGCCGCGGCCGGGGCCGCTGTGCAGGTCGATGTACGGGTCCTGCACCATGACGCTCTCGACGGCTGCCGCGCCGGCTCCGGACGGAACCAGCGATGCGAGCAGGAGAAGGCCAGTGATCAGGAACGGGTGCATTGCCTCAATTGACCGGCGCGGCAAACGGGTCATTGAAATACTGCGCACCTCCGTCAACCCATTCTGAGACGAGCCTCAACTCTGCAGCGCTGAGGCGCCCCGCGTGGGTGCCACCCGGAGCGAATATCGAGAAGAAGGTCACAGAAGCGTTGGCGCTGCCCGCCTGGAGGGGCGGCGCCACGGGCACCGGCGCGAATTGCGGCTGGCCGGTGACGGGATCGATCCCGACCTGCACCAGGCGGTCCTGCAGCGCGCCGCCGACGAGCTCCTGCTCGTTGTCCGTGGCCAGCAGTTCGCGATAGGCGTGGAACTGGTCCGGCTGGTCGGCAGACGCACCGTCGGTGAGCTCGAGCTGGCCGGGTGGCACCTGCGCCGCGCCGGCCGCCGTGCGGCTTGAATGGCAGTTCGTGCACGTGTTGTCGGCGAGCACCGTCACGCCGTCTGCCGCCAGGGTGACGCGCGGGCGGCTCCACAGCGGGTGGATGTGCTGCTCGTAGTGGATCGTGATCCGGCAGCCTGCCTGCCAGGCCGTCACGCATGGCACGGGCGTCGGCGCCCTGGTCGCGAGGTCGGTATAGCTGTACGCGAACGGCGCGTCCGGCGCGCGCCCCGCCGCGGCCGGGTCGGTCCACACGTCCACGAATTCGACGTTCGTGCTCGGAAGCAGGGCTGCGCAGTCGGTCTGGCAGCTGATGCGCGCGCGCACCTGCGCCATGGTCTCGCCGAAATCCGCGAAGAATGCCGGATTCGTGTTGGGGAACGGAAGGCCCGTGGTCGCGGCGCCGGCGTAGGCCGCATCGAACAGCCCGCTGCGGCCATGCGACAGGCCGCTGTCGGGGTCGTGGCAGCCGTTGCAGCGGAGTTCCTCCCCCGCGCGGACCTGCAGCCAGTTGTCGTGCCGCGGGCCGATGCGCCGGCCGTTGACGTCGAGCACCGAGATCGCCAGGGCGACATTGGCCGGCACCTTGACCCGCACCGAGCCGTCCGGCTCGATCGGCGCGTAACCCAGCACTTCGCGCATGCCGAAAGCCGAGGTGACCCCGAACGCGCTCCCACGGAAGTCGCGCACGTCGCGGTCCGGCAGGCTGACGGCTTTTTCGATGCGCAGGAACCTGGCGGGGCGTTGTGCGGCCAGCGTACGGCCCGGGTCCGCCACGGCGGCGATGCCACCGGGCGCGGTATCCACGCCGTCCACGTCGTAGACGCTGCGGATGTCGAGGATCCCGACGCTTTCCGATTCCAGGTCGGCATCGAAGTCGACGCCCGCCACGCGGTCGAGCAGCACCGGCGGCAGCGCGACCGGCTGCAGTGCGATGATGTCCGTGTACATGACGCCCTCGACCGGGCGCGCCACGGGCAACTGTGTGTTGTTCGACGGGTCGTACATCCAGATTCCGTAGAGCGGCGGGGCAGGGGTCGCGCCCGCCGCCGCGAGGCGATCGGCCGTGCAGGGGACGATCGCCGTGCCCTCGAGCAGGCGGCATTGCGTCCAGCTCACCAGCAGGCGGCCGGTGCCGTCGCGCAGCGGAAACGCCGACTGGTAGCGGCCGCCGGGAGATGGCCCCGCGACCGTGCGTACCACGTTGATCGTCGCCGGCTTCTGCGCCGGGCCCGACAGGACGCCGACATTGGCCGCCGTCGGCTGCGTGTTCTCGACGTAGTTCGAGGCCTCGACTTCGAGCAACTCACCGCCGCGTTCCGGCGCGACCATCGGCTGGGCGCGCACGAGCAGGTGTCCGTTGCCCATCGGGCGTGGATCGAGGAACTGGATGTCCGAGCCGTCCGTACCCGTCTGGTGGCTGTTCGCGCCGTAGAGCAGCTCGAGCTGGGTGCCGTCCGGCCGCATCGCGTAGATGCTCAATTCATTGTGTCCCGGCGCCCCGTCCCAGCGGCTGAACACGATGCGACCGTCGTCCAGCACCGCGGGATCGAGGTCGTGGCTCTGGTTGAACGAGACCTGGTGGACGTCGCCGCCGTCGGTCGTCATCACGTGCAGCACGAATGCGGGTTCGCGGCGATCCTCGTCCTGGGCCTCGAACTGCGGCTTCCCCTCGTCGAGCAGGATGGCCTTCGACTGGCGCTGCCGGGTCGAACTGAACACGATGCGGCCATCCGGCAGGTAGGCCGGTGCGACGTCGTTGCCCTGTCGGGCGACGATGTCGGATGCGACGACGCGGCGCAGCTCGCGGGTCGCAACGACGTATTCCCATATTTCCCAGGTTGGCTGCTCGTCCGGGGCCACTCCGTCCTGCAGCGGTCGGTGCAGGGCGAACGCCAGCTTCGTCCCGTCGAACGACGGCTCCACGTCGCGCACGTCGCCCTCCCCCTGCGTTACCGGCCCGGTGACGTTGCGTTCGGCGGACGACGGCGACGCGCGATCGCGCACGTACAGGTCGCCGCCCGGGTCGAAATCGAGCAGCTCGCGCGCGTCGACGGCGAGCGCGGCACCGGTCGGCACCGGTCGCTTCACGTAGGCTACGGGGAAGTCGAGCACGATCGGATCCGGCCCCTGGCCACCGCCGGGGCCGACCCCACCGCCGCCGTCGCTGCTGGTGCAGCCTGCCAGGACGGTCGCAACCAGCGCAGCCGAAAGCCGGCCGCGCCACCGCCGGGTCTGGGCGAGATCCCGAAACGCATCGTACATCCGAGGTTCCTCAGTTGAATCGAGCGGGCGCAGTGGTGCGCCTCGCGAGCGATCTTTTCTCACATGCCGTCGCCGGCTCCATAAAGCCGCTGCGTTTGTGTGAGTCCGTTCTCAATACTGCGTACGTCGCTTGGCGAGAGCGTCGGGTACGCCCACATTCCACAGCCAGCGACCGGACGTTCCGGTCGGGGGGGATAGTCGGCATGCGCCTCAGGACGCTCGCAGGGTTTGGTTTTGCCAGGTTGCGCACGGTCGCGACGGCCGCGTGCATCGTGCTCGTCGCGCTGCCGGGCGCGGCTGCACTGGCCGACTCACGCACGCAGGCCAAGCGCCTGCACGACCGTCTCGCCGGCGTACCGCCCAGCGAGGCGGTGCTCACCTCGATGGCGGGCGACATCGCCGCCGGCCGCCCGACCGACGCCGCCTACACGGCGATGCAGGACCGCGCCTTCTACGACGTGACGCTCAAGAACTTCGTGATGCCGTGGACGAACGAGGAACAGACGGTCTTCGCGCCGCTGAACGACTACGTTGCGACCGTGATCGGCATGGTTCGCGACGACGTTTCTCTCGACCGGGTCCTGTACGACGACATCCTCTACGTCGGCAGCGGCGCCTCCGGAGTGCCGGCGTATTCGCCGTCGAACAACGATCACTACGCGGCCCTCGAGGCGCAGGGCGCGAGCCTGAAGGACGTGCTGGCACAGACGACTCAGTCGTCGATGAACGGGTTGCCGCCGGGCGCGACCGCCGGCGTGATGACGTCACGGGCGGCCGCGCAGGCGTTCTTCATCGCCGGTACCAACCGCGCGATGTTCCGCTACACCCTGATCAATCACCTGTGCACGGACATGGAGCAGGTGTCGGATACGACCCGGCCGCCCGATCGCGTGCGCCAGGACGTGAGCCGGAGCCCGGGCGGGGACAGCCGGTTGTTCCTCAACAACTGCGTCGGCTGTCACAGCGGCATGGACCCGATGGTCCAGGCCTTCGCCTATCACGACTGGGACGAGAGCGCCGGACGGCTGGTGTACACGGCTGGCATCGTGCGACCGAAGTACTTCCACAACAAGGACACGTTCCCGGCCGGCTATTCGACACCGGACGACCGCTGGGACAACTACTGGCGCAAGGGCCGCAACTCGCTGCTCGGCTGGGATCCGTCCCTGCCGGGGAGCGGCCAGGGCGCGAAGTCGCTCGGGCTCGAGCTGGCGCACACGGACGCGTTCGCCGGTTGCCAGGTGAAGAAGGTCTTCCGCAGCGTCTGCTTCCGCGATCCGAGCGACGCGCAGGACCGGGCAAAGATCCAGGCGATGACGGGCTCGTTCAAGGCGAGCGGCTACCAGCTGAAGCGTGTGTTCGCCGAGGCCGCCACGTATTGCATGGGTGACTAGGGAACACCATGAACACCACGACACTGCGAACCTGGACGATTCGTGCCGCCGCCGTCGGCGCCGCCACGCTGCTGCTCGCCGGCTGTGGCGGCGGCGCCCAGACGAACGCAAACCCCGTCACCTCTGGCGGCACGCCCGCCGCTTACAGCGGCCCGCCGCCCGCCACGGCCGACGTGCAGGCGTTCAAGATCAACGTCTGGGACAACCTCAAGGCCGACAATCGTTGCGGCAAGTGCCACGTGGCCGGTGGGCAGGCGCCGCAATTCGTGCGCCAGGACGACATCAACCTCGCCTACGCCGCCGCCAACGGCGTCGTGACGCTCTCGTCGCCGCGCGATTCACGCATGGTGCAGAAGGTCGCCGGCGGCCATAACTGCTGGCTCGCCAGCGCCGCGGCCTGCGCCGACATCCTGACGACCTGGATCAGCAACTGGGCCGGCGCGGCGGCGGGCGGCGGCATCCAGGGCGTCGTGCTCAAGCCGCCGGTGATCAGGGACCCGGGCGCGAGCAGGGCATTCCCGGCATCGCCCGCGATCTTCGCGACGACGGTGTACCCGGTGGTGAGGCAGTACTGCGCCCGCTGCCACGCGCCGACGTCGGCGAGCCCGCAGTCGCCGTTCTTCGCTTCGGGCGACCTGAACGAGGCCTACGCAGCCGTCAAGGTCAAGATCGACCTCGACCGGCCCGACCAGTCGCGACTGGTGCTCAGGCTGCGCAACGAGTTCCACAACTGCTGGAACGACTGCGCCGCCAATGCCGACGAAATGGAAGCCGCCATCCGTGCCTTCGCAGGGCAGGTGCCTGCCACGCAGGTGGACGCATCGCTGGTGCTCTCGAAGGCGCTGGGAATGTACGACGGCACGGTCGCGAGCGGCGGGAACCGCTACACGTCGAACCAGATCGGGTTGTGGGAATTCAAGACCGGCAGGGGCAGCGTCGCGTACGACACGAGCGGCGTCGAGCCGGCGCTGAACCTCAACCTGTCCGGCGACGTCACCTGGGTCGGTGGCTGGGGCATCAACGTTCGCAGCGGCAAGGCGCAGGGTTCGACCGCCGCCAGCCGCAAGCTGCACGACCTCATCGCGGCCACCGGCGAGTACACGATCGAGGCCTGGGTCGCGCCGGGCAACGTCGCGCAGGAGGACGCGCGCATCGTCTCCTACTCCGGCGGCACGACGACGCGCAACTTCATGCTCGGGCAGACGCTCTACAGCTACGACTTCTACAACCGGTCCAGCAGGACCGACCAGGCCGGCGACCCGAAGCTCACGACCGCCGCCGCGGACGAAGACCTGCAGGCGACGCTGCAGCACGTGGTCGTGACCTACGATCCCGTCAAGGGCCGGCGGATCTACGTGAACGGCGATTACACCGGCGATGCCGACCCTGCGGCCGGCGGAACCATCGCGGACTGGGACAACACCTTTGCGTTCGTGCTGGGCAACGAGGTCTCGGGCGACCGGCAGTTCCAGGGTGTCTTCCGCCTGGTCGCCGTGTACAACCGTGCTCTCACGGACCAGCAGATCCAGGCGAATTTCCAGGCCGGCGTCGGCGAGAAGTACTACGTGCTCTTCTCGATCAGTCACCTCGTGGACGTGCCGCAGGCCTACATCATGTTCGAAGTGAGCCAGTTCGACAGCTACAGCTACCTGTTCGACAAGCCCACGTTCATCAGCCTGGATCCCGCGGCGCGGCCCGGCACCATCCCCATCGCGGGACTGCGCATCGGCGTGAACGGCACCGAACCCGATGTCGGCCAGGCGTACAGGACGCTGGACACGAACATCACGGACTCGGAGTACGGGCCGCTCGGCCAGCGGCTGTCGTCGATCGGCACGGTCATTGCACTGCAGAAGGGCCCGGACGCCGACGAGTTCTTCCTGACCTTCGACGTGCTCGGTACGCACACCAACGTCCGCACGGATCCGGTGCCGCTCGCCCCGGGGCCTCCCCCCGACGTGCGCCGTGCCGCCGACATCGGCCTGCGGGTGTTCGACAGGATCAACGCGACCATGTCCAGGCTGACCGGCGTAAGCGCCCAGACGCCCGCCGTGAGGACCACGTTCGACACGGTGAAGCAGGGACTGCCGACCGTCGAGAGCATCGACACCTTCGTCTCCGGGCACCCCGTGGCGATCGCCCAGCTTTCGATCCAGTACTGCAACACGCTCGTCGACGACACGTCGGCTCGCGCTGCGTACTTCCCGGGCTTCAACTTCAATGCCGCCCCGACGATCGCATTCGGGTCGGGCGGGCGGGGGATCGTGGTCGACTCGCTGGTCGGTCGCATGATGCTCACCAACATGGGGACGGACCCGAATCCGACCGATGTGCGCAACGAGCTTGATTCGCTGATCACGCGGCTCACGGCCTGCGGCAACAGCTGCCCGGCCGGGCGCACGCCGACCGTCGTCAAGGCGACCTGCGCGGCCATGCTCGGCAGTGCGGTCACGCTGATCAATTGAGGCGCCTGAAGGAACGCACCAGGTAACGAACCATGATCATTCGCAAGACACCCCCACGCCGACTGGGCCTGAACGAACCGATCCGGCATGCCCTTGGCCATAAACGGCCGGTCACGCGCCGCGATTTCATCGCCCAGGGACTGACGGCGGGCCTCGGCACGGTCGTTGCACCCACGATCTTCAGCCTGTTCGCCGATCCGCGCGCGGCCATGGCCGCGCTCTCGCCGGACCTGCAGGCGCTGCGCAGCAGCTGCGGCATCCAGGTGCTGGGCGCGGGCAAGATCCCGTTCATCTGCATAGACCTCGCGGGCGGCGCGAACATGGTCGGATCAAACGTGCTGATCGGCGGGCCGGGCGGGCAACTCGATTTCCTGAGCACCGCCGGCTACGGCAAGATGGGCCTGCCCGGGGACATGCTGCCCGGCATGACGAACGCGGCGACCGGCACGAGCTTCACCGACACCAGCCTCGGTCTCGCGTTCCACTCCGACAGCGCATTCCTGCGCGGCATCATGGATCGCGTCTCGCCGGCCACGGCTGCCTCGATCAATGGCGCCGTCATCGCGGCGCGGTCCGAGAACGACACCGGCAACAATCCGCACAACCCGATGTACGGGATCTACAGGGCCGGTGCCGACGGATCGCTCGCGACCCTGGTCGGTTCGCGCGCCTCCGACTCCGGCGGCAACTCCATGGCGCCGGCGGGCCTGATCGACGTGTCCGTGCGCCCGACCAAGGTGGACCGTGCCAGTGACGTGACCGGGCTCGTGGACACGGGTCAGCTCGCCAGCCTGCTCAGCGTGGACGACACCGTGGCCGTGATGGAATCGGTCGAGCGCATCAGCAGTCGCAAGCTGCAGATGGTCGATCCCAAGCAGCCCTGGGCGGACCCGAAGAAGACTACGGTCACACGCAACGAAGTCGTGCGCGACCTGGTGAACTGCGGCTACGTCAAGGCGGCCGATGTCGTGGACCGCTTCGGCGACCCCACCAGCCTCAACCCGGACCTGGACCAGGACATCGTCGGCGCCGGCGGCATCTTCAGTGCGGCCGAGTACAACGGCGACGACGAGTTCCGCAAGACCGCCGCGGTGATGAAGATGGTGCTGTCCGGCTACGCTGGCGCCGGCACGATCACGATGGGCGGCTACGATTACCACGGCCAGGGACGCGCCACCGGTGAGTTGCGGGACCTGCGTGCAGGGCGCTGCATGGGTGCATGCCTGGAGTACGCAGCGCGCCGCGGCATGCCGCTGATGCTCTACGTGTTCTCGGACGGCTCGATTTCGGCGAGCGGCCAGGTGGACGACAGCGTCGATGGTCGCGGCAAGTTCATGTGGACCAGCGACAACCAGTCCACCGCCGCGTCGTTCTTCCTGGTGTACAACCCGCAGGGGCGGCCGCAGTTGTTGAACACCGGCGCTGCCGGCGCGGCCCGGCACCAGCAGATCGGCTATTTCCGATCTGATGCGTCCGTGGAGACGGCGTCCAGTCCGGCGGCCAACAACGTCAACCTGCTGGTCGAGACGGTGGCGCTCAACTACATGGCGCTGCACGGCGAGCAGGGCCAGTTCGGGCAGAAGTTCCCCGGCCACGGCCTCGGCTCGTCGGCGCTGCAGGACAGCCTGATCGCGTTCAACCCGATCGTGAGCGGCCGGATCGGCTAGACTCGGGTGGCTTGGAAAAGGCGCCGGAAACCGATCACTGGGCATTGCTCTGCTGCGCTCGCTGCGGCGGGCGGCTCGCGCCGGGCACAATCGTAAGCTGCGAATCGTGCGGGACGCGCTTTCCGCTCGTGGACGGCGTGCCCTGGCTCCTTGCCGAGCCCGAGGTGACGCTCGGCGAATGGCGCACGCGCATGCGCGCATTCACGACCGAGCTCGAAGCCCAGGCAGCCCGTTACCGCGCCGCGCTGAGGCCGGAGGTCGCCCGGGCGGTGGCGCGCAATCGACTGAAGCTCCTGTCGAGCGCCTGCAGCGACCATGCGCGGCGCCTGTCGTCGCTGCTGGCGCCACTCGAGGTGGCCGCTGCGGCGGCCTTGCCCGAAACCTATCGTGCGCTCGCGTCGCCGCTCCCGGCCGGGCAGGGGCTCGCCAGTTACTACGCCAACCTGCACCGCGACTGGTGCTGGGGAGCGGCGGAGAACGAGGCAGCCTATGCGGCGGTCGATCGTGCGCTCGGCCCCGGGAATCCGGGCCGGACGCTGGTGCTCGGCTGCGGGGCGGGGCGGCTCGCCTACGACCTGCACCTGCGTCGCCGTCCCGTCTCGACGATCGCCGCGGACCTGAACCCGCTGATGATGATCGTCGCGCGGCGCATGTTCGCGGGAGAGCACGTCGAGCTCTATGAATTCCCGCTGGCGCCGCGGGACCTGGGCTGCCACGCGGTGCTGCGCGACCTTCACGCGCCGGCGCCCGCGCCGCCCGGACTGTGGCCGGTCGTGGCCGACGCGTCCCGGGCACCCTTCGCCGAGGGCGCCTTCGACACCGTCGTCACGCCGTGGCTGATCGACATCCTGGACGAGGACTTTGCGGCGTTTGCGGCCAGGCTGAACCTGTGGCTCCGGCCCGGTGGCCGCTGGGTGAACAGCGGGTCGCTCTTCTTCCAGCACGGCGATCCGGCACGCTGCTATTCCAGCGACGAGTTGCCTGAGCTTCTCGACGCCGCCGGTTTCCGCGTCGTGGAGATCACGGAGGAGGTCGTGCCGTACCTCGTGTCCCCGGCCAGCCGGCACGGCCGGATGGAACGACTGGTCACGTTCAGCGCCGTCCTGCGCTCGCGGGTCGAACCGCCGCCGCAGCACCGCAACGCGCCCCACTGGCTCGAGCGCGACGACGTGGCGGTGCCGTTGCTGCCGGAGGTCGAGAGCCAGGCGCTCGCGATGCGCGTCCACAGTTTCGTCGCGTCGCTCGTGGACGGCCGGCGGACGCTGCGCGACATTGCCGACGTCCTGGTGCGCGAGCGGCTGATGCCCGAGGATGAGTCGCTGCCCGCGGTGCGCGAGTTCCTGCGCCGCCTGTTCGCCGAGGCGCAGGCGCCCCGGCGACCCTGAACGCATTGAGATCGGCAAGCCCGGCCAGTAGGCTCTGCGCACGCACCCTTTCGCTTGCGAGGTAAGCCTTCGATGACCAGGCCCGTGTTTCCCGCGTCCCCGGCGCCGCCCGGGGCGCGCGGTGCGTGGCATGAGCGCGAGGAAGCCATCATGGGCACGCGGGTCGCCGTGCAGCTCTGGGCGACGGATCCGAAGCTGGCGGAGCGCGGCATCGACGCGGTCATGGCGGACATGCACCGCACGGACGAGCTCATGAGCACCTACAAGCCCGGGAGCCAGCTCTCGCAGGTCAACGCGCACGCGTACGAACGGCCGGTGCAGGTCGATGCCGACATCATCGACGTGGTGGAGAAGTCGCTGGAATACTCGCGCCTCAGCGACGGCATCTTCGACGTCACCTACGCCAGCGTCGGCTACCTCTACGACTACCGCGCGCAGCTTCATCCGACCGACGACCAGATCGCGGCCGCGCTGCCGTCGGTCGACTATCGGCAACTGCGGCTCGACCGCGAGGCGCGCACCATCCGCTTCCTGAAGCCCGGCATGCGCATCGACCTGGGTGGTTTCGCCAAGGGCTGGGCGGTCGATCGTGGTGTCGAGATCCTGCGCGCGCTCGGCATCGAGCACGCGATGGTCAATGCAGGCGGGGACACGCGACTGCTCGGCGACCGGCTGGGCAAGCCCTGGATCGTGGGCATCCGCGACCCGCGCCGCGACGGCGTCGTGGTCACGCGCATTCCGCTCGAGGACGAGGCGATCTCGACCTCTGGCGACTACGAGCGCTACTTCGAGCACGACGGTGTCAGGCACCACCACATCCTCGTGCCGGGCACGGGCAAGTCTCCGGCGGCCGTGCGCAGCGTCACCGTCATCGGCCCGACGGCGACGCACACGGACGGTCTCACGAAGCCCGTGTTCATACTCGGGGTCGAGCGCGGCATGGACTACGTGCGGCGCGTCGGAGGCGTCGAGGCGGTCATCGTCGACAACGAGGGCCAGATCTTCTACTCGCCGGGACTCGAGCCCCGCAGCTAGGCGCCGGCGGGCGTTTTGTGACGCAGTGCCGCCTGGGAGCTGCCGAACGCCCCGCGAATTGACAGGGCGGCGCGCGCCAGACAACGATTCACTCGACTGAAAAGGGCAAACCCGCTGAAAGGCGGGGACGCAAAGCTTCCGGTCTTCGGGTCTCACCCATGACAGCGGGGTTGCCAGGATGCGAGGCAGAAATTACTTCGCGCGCGCCCGCGTAATGGCGCTGATACAGACGCTCGTCCTCGCGGCGGCAGTCGCAGCGGCACTGGCGTTTTCGCTGGCTGCGCGGGCCTCGTCGGCAACGCTCTCCAGTGGGTCGCCGGCGCCGGACTTCGTGCTCAAGTCCACGGACGGCCGCAACCTGCGACTGTCCGAATACCGGGGCGACGTGGTCGTGCTGACCTTCTGGGCCAGTTGGTGCGGATCGTGCCCGTCGGCGCTCGCGGAGCTGAACGCCTTCGCGGCGGGGCCGGAGGCGGGCCGGCCCGTGGTCCTCGGCGTCAGCCTCGACGGCGACGCCGGCCGGGCCTCGTCGATCGCGCAATCCCTTGGCCTCAAGTTTCCCACGCTGGTCGATGCCCACCAGGCGATCGGGCGTCTCTACGACGTCGAGACCCTGCCGCTGACGCTGGTCGTGGACCGCGACGGGATCGTGCGTGGCAGCTGGGCGTCTGCCCCGGCCCCGAAGACTGAATTCAACCGTGTGCTCGAGGAGATCGGCCAATGATGCGACAGCCCCCGGAATCCGGCCGCACGCGATGGCTCGCGTGGGCGACCATGCTCCTCGTCGCCGGAGGCACCCTGGTCACGGGTCGCGCCGGCGCCGAGGATCCGGCGCAGGAAACGCGCGTCGTCGACCAGGACGTGCAGGACCTGAAGAAGCAGCTCCTGGACCTGAATCGCGACCTGTTCAAGCTCGAGGAGGAAATTCTCTATCCGTCGAGCACCCAGGTCGCCGTGTTCCTGTCCCTCAACGTCGGCGAGTTCTTCAAGCTGGACTCGGTGACGCTCAAGCTCGACGACAAGGAGGTCTCGAACTACCTGTACACGGAGCGCGAGGTGCAGGCCCTGCACCGCGGCGGCGTGCAGAAGCTGTATCTCGGCAACCTCAAGGCCGGCAAGCACGAACTGGTGGCGTTCTTCACCGGCAAGGGTCCCCATGACGTCGACTATCGCCGTGGTGCGTCCTTGTCTTTCGAGAAGACGGTCGGCGCCAAGTATGTCGAGCTCCGCATCAGCGATCGCGAGGCCGCGATGCAGCCGGAGTTCGTCGTGCGCCAGTGGGACTAGGCGGTTCCGCCGCCGATCAATGAGCCGAACCCGAGACAGCATGAAGACGATCTCCCGGCGCGGGCGCGGCTGGATGACCGTGGCAGTCCTCGCGGTGTGCGCGTGCGCCTCGACCGGGGCGCGTGCGGCTGCGAAGGACGCCGACTCGCCGCCGCCCGGCAAGGTCCGAGACCTCGATTACGGGGACGTCCTGTTCCATTTCTTCCAGGACGACTACTTCGGCGCGCTCGTGCGACTCGAGGCAGCGCACGACCTGGGCCGCATGCCGCATCACGACGCGGAAGCGGAACTGCTGTCGGGTGGACTGTATCTCTCGCTCGGCATGCACGCCGAGGCGACACGCATCTTCAACCGCCTGCTGGCCGGATCCGTGCCGCAGTCGGTGAGCGACCGGGCCCGCTTCTACCTCGCGCGGATCGGCTACCAGCGCGGCTACTACGAGGAGGCCTGGCACAGCCTGCAGCAGATCCACGCGCCATTGCCCGGGGCGCTCGAGTCCGAGCGACGACTGCTGTCCGCCAACGTGCTGATGGCCCAGGGCCGGTATGCCGAGGCGGCATCGGCCCTGCAGGCCGCCGGCGCGGACGACGACTGGGCGCCATTCGCGCAGTTCAACCTCGGTGTCGCCCTCGTGCGGTCCGGCGACGCCGCGCAGGGCCGGCGCTGGCTCGAGGTCGTGGGCACCATGCCGGCGACCACCGACGAAGAGCGGTCGCTGCGTGACCGGGCCAATCTTGCGCTTGGCTACGCAATGCTCCAGAGCAGCGAGGCCGAGCCAGCTGCCGCCGCGCTCGCGCGCGTCAGGCTGGACGGCCCGTTCACCAGCCGTGCATTGCTCGGACTCGGCTGGGCCGAATCCGGTGCGCAGCATCCCGACCGCGCGCTCGTGCCGTGGCTCGAACTTCGCGAGCGTCGGCTGCTGGACTCGGCCGTCCAGGAGTCCTATCTCGCCGTGCCGTATGCCTACGCGCAGCTTGCGTCGAACGGGCAGGCGGCGCAGCAGTACCGGTTCGCGGTAAAGGCCTACGCGGACGAAAGCCGGCGCATCGACGAATCGATCGCGGCGATTCGCGCCGGCGGGTTCCTGGATTCGGTCCTGGCCGCAGCTCCGGCCAGCGACGTGGTCGGCTGGTTCTGGCAGTTGCAGAAGCTCCCGGACGCTCCCCAGACCCGCTACCTCTATCACCTGCTCGCGTCGCACGAATTCCAGGAAGGACTCAAGAACTACCGCGACCTGCGCATCATGCAGCGCAACCTGGCCGGCTGGCGCGAGTCGCTGTCCGCCTTCGACGAGATGGTCGCGACACGGGAGCAGGCGTCCATGGAGCGGGAGCCACGCCGGATCGCGACGCTGGAAGGCGCCGATCTCGACGGCCTGGGCAGCCGGCAGGTGGCGCTGGAGCAGCGGGTGGCGGCCATCGTGTCCAGCCGGGACGTTGCGGGTCTCGCGACGGACCTGGAGGGGCGCGAGTGGCGCACGCTCGGCGAGGTGCAGGCCCGGATCGACGCGCTGCCGGCCGGCCCGCGGCGCGATGCGCTGGCAGAGCGTGCGCGTGTCCTGCAAGGCGCGCTGCTGTGGCAGATGGACGAGGCGTACAAGGCCCGGCTGCGCCGCGTGCAGGTGGACCTGCGCGAGACCGGCAAGTTGCTGGCCGAGGCTCGCAACCGCGTGCAGCGGGTCGGGATCGCCGGGGGAACAGCCCCGCGCGATACGGCCGCGTTCGCTGCGCGCGTGAGTGAAGCCGCCGTGCGCGTAGACCGGATCGGCCCGCGCATCGACGCGGCGCGCGCCGCCCAGGAGCGCGTGCTCGCGGACGTCGCCGTGCATGAACTCGAGGCACAGAAGCGTCGCCTCGCGAGCTATGCGACGCAGGCGCAGTTCGCGCTCGCCGCGATCTACGACGGGGCCACGGCCGGGGTGCGGCAGTGAGCGCGCGCATTGCAGTCGCCGTGCTCGCCTGTCTGGTGTCGTCGGCGCCGGCGGACGCCGCCCGCAAGTCGCAGGAGCCGGCCACGCTCGGCGACCTCGCGAAGCGCAGCGCGCCCATACACCGTGACGAGGCCGTCGAGGCGGAGGCGGGGCAGGCGGCCCGCAGTTACGAGGACTTCCTGCGCATCCCCGGTGCCGATCCCGGCATGCGCGCGCAGGCGCTGCGACGGCTCGGTGACCTGCGTCTTGCGGAGGCCGAGACTCTCCGGGCCCAGGACGGCGCGACGTCGGAGGCTGCGACGACTGCGACCCGCGAATCCATCGCGGCCTACCAGCAGCTGCTGACCGAGCAGCCGGACGCGGCCGGGACGGATGCCGTGCTCTACCAGCTCGCGCGTGCCTACGAGAGCCTCGGGGAAACGAACCAGGCGCTGGCCGTGCTCGACCGGCTGGTCGAGGGCTATCCTCGAAGCGCTCATTTCGACGAAGCGCAGTTCAGGCGCGGCGAGGCTTTCTTCAGCGAGCAGCGCTATGCGGACGCCGAGCGCGCCTACGCCTCGGTCCAGGCGCAGGGGCCGAGGTCCGCGTTCTACGAGCAGGCGGTCTACAAGCGCGGCTGGTCGCTGTTCAAGCAGTCGCGCGACGCCGAAAGCAATGCGGCGTTCCTGCTGCTGCTGGACAACGTGCTGGTCGACGCGGGACGCGTTCGGGCGGCGTCCGACCTGTCGCGCGCGCAGCACGAGCTCAGTGCGGACGCACTGCGGGCGCTGGCCATCACGTTCGCCGCAGGCGAAGGGTCGCAGTCCCTGCAGGCCGCGCTGGACGAGCACGGCCCCGCGCCGTACGAGGCGCGCCTGTACGGGGCGCTCGGCGACCTGTACGTCGAGAAGGAACGCTTCCAGGACGGTGCCGAGGCCTATCGGGCCTTTGCGTCGCGACGACCGCTGGATCCAGAGGCTCCGCTCATGATCGTGCGGGCCACCGACGCGTACGCGAAGGGCGGCTTCACGACCCTGGTGCTGGACGGCAAGCGCCAGCTGGTCGAGCAGTACGGCCCGCACAGTGAATACTGGCGCACGCGCGCCCCCGACATCGATCCTGCGGTGAGCGCCGCCGTCCAGGCCGACCTGCTCGACCTGGCGCGATACCACCATGCGCTTGCGCAGAAGGGCTCCGCCGGCGACCGCGACATCGCGGTGCGCTGGTACCGCGACTACCTCGACGGATTCGACGCCTCGCCGCAGGCCCCCGCAACCCGACTGCTGCTCGCGGACCTGCTGTTCGACGGCGCACGCTACGAGGAAGCCGCAGCCGAATACGAGCGCGCCGCGTATTCCTACGCGTCGAGCCCGGAGGCACCACGCGCCGGATACGCGGCGCTCGTCGCCTACGACAAGGCCGGGGCGCAGGCGCCCGAGGCACAGCGCGCCGCGTTGCAGGCACGCGCCATCGATTCCGCGCTGCGATTCGCCGACACGTTTCCGCAGCACCCGGAAACACCGGCCGTGCTGACACGTACGACCCGGACACTGTTCGATTCGGGCGATCGCACACGTGCCGAGGCCGTGGCCCAGCAGGTCCTCGCGCTCGGTGCCCGGGCCGATGCAAGCCAGCAGCGGGTCGCGTGGACCGTGCTCGCACACACTTACTTCGACGAGGGCCGGTACGCGGACGCCGAGAGGGCCTACACGGAACTTGCGGCGCGCCTGCCATCCGGCGATCCGGAGACGACCGAAGTCACGGATCGACTGGCGGCTTCCGTCTACCGGCAGGCCGAGGCGAAGCAGGCGGCCGGCGACGTCAATGGCGCCGTGCAGGAATACCTGCGCGTGGCTGCAGTCGCCCCGGCGTCTGCCGCGAGCGCAAAGGCGGAGTACGACGCTGCGGCCCTGCTCATGTCTTCGCAGCAGTGGGCGGCCGCGGCCGAAGTCCTCGAGCGCTTCAGGTCCGCGCATCCGCAGCACGAATTGCAGCCCGACGTAACACGCAAGCTCGCGGTCGCCTACCTCGAGGCCGGGCACAAGCATGATGCGGCGGTCGAACTCGAGCGAGTGGCCGCTCGCGAGGCGGAAGACGCGGAGGTGCGCCGTACCGCCCTGTGGCAGGCCGCCGAACTCTATGCGGACGCGGACGACGCGCCGTCGGCCCGCCGTGTCTATGCGGACTACGTCCAGCGATTCCCGTTGCCTGCGGACGTCGCGATCGAGGCGCGACACGAGCTTGCGGAACTGGCCGCGGCCGCCGGCGATGGCGTCGCGCGTGAGCATTGGCTCGAGGCGCTGGTCGCGGCGGATGCCACAGCCGGCACGGCCCGGTCGGAGCGCACGCGTTTCCTCGCCGCACAGGCATCTCTCGAGCTGGCGCGGCCGCTCGATACGGCTGCGCGGGCCGTGAGGCTCGTGATTCCGCTCGATCGCTCGCTTGCCAGGAAGAAGGCAGCCATGGAAGCCGCGCTGTCCGCCTATTCCCGCGTCGCTGCCTACGGCATCGCCGAGTTCACGACGGCCGTCAGCTACTCGATGGCCGATCTCTACCGCGACCTGGGCAGCGCGCTGCTCGCCTCCGACCGCCCGGGCGGGCTGAACGCGGAGGAGCTGGAGCAGTACGACCTGCTGCTCGAGGAGCAGGCCTATCCGTTCGAGGAGAAGGCCATCGGCATCCACGAGACGAATGCGCGTCGCGCGGCCGAGGGAATCTACGACCAGTGGGTGCGGCGCAGCTACGACGCGCTAGCCGAGATGAAGCCCGCGCGCTACGACCGGAAGGAACTCCTGGACGCGCCGGACGGGGCGCCGGCGACTCCTCCTGAGGTTGTCCAGTCGCTCGCCGCGGCGCGCACTGCACTCGACGCGCACGACGCGGCCGGCGCGGCGACGCAGATCGAGGCGGCGCTTGCGATCGACCCCACGAATGCGGTCGCGCTCAACATGCAGGGCGTCGCGAACCGACGACTGGGGCGCTTCGTGGAGGCGCGCGCCTCCTACGAGCGGGCCGTGGCCCTGGCGCCGGCCTATCCGACGCCGGAGCGCAACCTGGGCGTGCTGCTCGATCTCTACCTCGGCGACCCGGCAGCCGCGCTGCGGCACTACGAGCAGTACCAGCTGCTGACCGGCGGAGCCGATCCCGACACCGGCCCCTGGCTCGTCGAGCTGCGCACGAGGCTCGGCCAGGTTTCCCGCACGGCGGAGGCGCAACCATGAGACACCACCTGCCAGCCCTGCTCGCCATCGCACTCACCGTGCCGCTCGGGGCCTACGCAACGGAGCCGCCGGCAGCGAAGCACCCGGCACCCGCGAAGGTCGCGGTCGCGGGCCCGGACCATCGGGCGCTCGACCGGCTGCAGCTCGACCCGACCGCCATCACCGGCAACCGTGAACTGCCCAAGGTGATGAGCATCGTTCCCTGGAAGGTGGCCGAACCGCCCGGCGGCCCGGACCGGCCCATGGGCAGCCTGATCGAGGAAGTCCTCGCGCCCGTGGATCGCGCCGAATTCGAGCGCGAAGTCACATATTTCCGCGACCTGACGTCGCAAAGTTCACCCATCCTTTCCAAGCAGTCCAGTCCTACCCCCGGAGCCATCCAGCCATGAACGCCATCGACATGATCGTCAACTTCTTCAAGCAGGGCGGGGTGTTCCTGTACCCCATCGCGGCCGTGTTCGCGATCGGCCTCGCCGTCGCCATCGAGCGGTTCATCTACCTGAACCGGGTCTCCAGCAACAACCGCCGGCTCTGGGCGGAACTGGCGCCGCTCATCCAGGCCGGCAACTTCCGCAAGGCCATGGAAGTGGCGGACAACACCGACTCGGCGCTCTCAACCATCATGCGCTACGGCATGTCGCGCATCTCGACCGCGCGCCGGCGCGAGGACATCGAGAAGGCGATGGAGGAGAGCCTGATCGAGGTGATTCCGCGCCTCGAGAAGCGGACGCACTACCTCGCCACGCTCGCCAACATCGGCATGCTGATGGGCCTGCTCGGCACGGTGACCGGCCTGATCAACGCCTTTGCCGCAGTGGCGAGCGTCAATCCGTCCGAGAAGGCTTCGCTGCTCGCGGCCAGCATCTCGGTCGCGATGAACAACACCGCGCTCGGCCTCGGTCTCGCGATCACGCTGCTGCTGTGCCACATGTACCTCGAGACCAAGACCACGGAACTCGTGGACAGCCTCGAGGTGGCCACGATCAAGTTCCTGAACACCGTGACGGAGCGCCGTAGCGAGACATCGCAGCCGGCTGCGGCCGCGCCGGGGGCCGCTGCGCGGGTCCGGGAGCGCGACGAGCTGCGAGGAGCTGCGCGCGCATGAGGAACTCCACGCTTGCGCGTCGCCAGCAGCGCAACCACGCGCGCTACCGCGGCCGCAACGACATCAATATCGTGCCGATGCTGGACGTGATGGTGATCCTCACGTTCTTCCTGATCTTCACGGCCGTGTTCTCGAAGACGAGCATCCTGGAAGTGCACCTGCCGGGCCCGGGGGCCAGGGCGGCTGCACAGGTGCCGACCCTCGAGCTCGAGGTCATCGTGCGGCGCGGCGGCCTGGAGGTGGCGGATCGAAACACCGGCGTGCTCACGAGCGTCCCGGCCGTTGCTTCTGGGCAGGACGTGGTGCGGCTCTCGGCCTACCTGGAGCGGCTGAAGGCGCAATTCCCCGAGAAGAAGGACGTGACCCTGCTGGTCGCCGAGGACGTGGACTACGACACCATCGTGCAGGTGATGGATGCGGTGCGCATGCGCCAGAGCGCGGATGGCGCGAAGGTCGTGCGCACGGAACTCTTCCCGCAGGTTTCACTCGGAGATGCGCCGACATGATCCGCACCGGGCTCAAGCGGCACGCGCGCCACGGCAAAGGCGGAGGGGGGCACGGGCCACTCACGCTCATCCCGATGATCGACATGCTCATGATCCTGGTCGTGTACCTGCTGGTGCACGCCGCGGACACGGAGATCCTGCCGAACTCGCGCAACATCAAGATCCCGATGTCCGTCTCCGAGCAGAAGCCGCGCGAGGCCACGGTCGTCACGGTCACGCGCGACATGCTGTATGTGAACGGCGAGGCCGTGGTGTCGGTGGCGGACGTCGGCGCGACGCAGGATCCGGTGGTCGAGCCCCTGCGGGCTGCGCTCGGCCGCCAGGCCGCGAACGTGCTGTCTGGCAACGGCGACCAGCGCGAGGTGACCGTGATGGCCGAGAAGTCGCTGCCTTACGCGGTGTTGCGCAAGGTCGTGGCGAGCTGCTCGGCGGCCGACTACAGCAAGGTATCGCTCGCCGTCGTCGAACGCGAGCAGGTGCTCATGGCGAGCGCCGGAGCATGAGGGTGACCGCAGCATGACCGCCACGACCGTCGCTAATTTCCGCGTCTTCGACCTGCCCTGGACGCCGTCCGAGGCGGAGCAGCGCCGCCTTCGACGCGTGGTCGGCGCGGCCCTGGGGATCTTCATCGCGTTCGGCATCGTGATTCCGCTGCTGCCCGATCGTCCGCGCCCGGAGTCGCTGGAGCCGGCTGTCCCGGAGCGGATCGTGGAATTCCTGCTCACGCGTCCGAAGCCCAAGCCGGAGCCCAAGGTCGAGCTTCCGCCGCCGAAACCGGTGGTACGCCCCGACGTGGAGATCCCGAAACCCGTCCTCGCGCCGGTGGCCGAGGCGCAGCCGGCGCCCGATCCTCGCAAGAAGGCCGCGGCAGCCGGATTGCTGGCGCTGTCGGACCAGCTGGCGGAACTTCGCGACCTCAATGTGGACTCGAACCCCGACGCGAAGCCGCTCAATGCCGGTGCGGGCGACAAGACCCGTGTCGATCGTGCGCTGCTGACCGCCCGGGTGGGCGAGGGCAGCGGCGGCATCACCGTCGGCAGGTCGAGCAGCGGATTCGGCGGCGGGACCGCCGGCCTCAAGGGTGTCTCGACCTCGAGAGTGTCCTCGGGTGTGGACGCGGCGCCGGGCGCCGAGGCCCAGCGCTCCGGCCACAGCAGCAAGGCGGCCCGCACGCGCGAGGAAATCGAGCTCGTCTTCGACCGCAACAAGTCGGCGATCTACGCGATCTACAGCCGCGCGCTGCGCGACAACCCCGCCCTGCAGGGCAAGGTCGTGCTCGAGGTGACGATCGCCCCGTCCGGGGAAGTCACGGACTGCCGGATGGTTTCGAGCGAGCTCGGCGACGCCGACCTCGAGCGCAAGCTGATCGCGAGGGTGAAGATGTTCAGGTTCGAGGCTCGCGACGTGGCGACCATGACCACGACCAAGCCGATCGAGTTCTTCCCGGCCTGAACGATAGCGGGCGTATAATTGCGGTAGGCAATTGAGGGAAGGTGCCGTCGCCGCTCCCGCCTCCACGCGGGGTTGCTGGTTCTGCTGAGGCGACGAGGCGGGCAGCCACTGGCGGGTCCAGTCGGGCCGGTCGCGACGGCGGTTTGCGCCATGAGCATCAGAAGCTGGCTGGGAGACATTCGCGAGCGGCTGCGGCCGGTCGCGTATGTGGATTGGGTCGACATCCCTGACGAGCCGTGTTGCCCCTACCGGGCGCGAATCGCCGAGCCGGCCCGCAATGAATCCGATGAACCCGAGGTGCTCGAGTACGACGTCGTACGCGGCACCAGCAAGGTCATCTATGAGATTCATTGTCAATGTGGGCGGCGCTGGTTCAAACCCAGACTCGAGCATGTGCAGTCCTGCCCTCGCTGCGGACGTGCCGTACTCGTGATGGCACCCGAGCCGGCCGACTCCTAGACGCCGCCTGCAGCGGGTCCGCGCCATCGCCGGGCGCCCGCCGAGCGGGCGCGGACATGACCAAATAACCACCCGGCCTTTCCGCGTGGCGGCCCGCACTGCCAGCATCCCTCGCACTCCCGTTCGAGGCGATGCCATGACGCCCAGTTCCGCTGCTGTCCTCCCGCCGAGTCCGCTCGACCCCGAGCGCAGCGCGCTGCTGCACCGAGTGGTCGAGGGGCTCGAGCCATCCTCGCTGCACTGGCTCTCGGGCTTTGCGGCCGGCATGGCCCATGCGCGACTGCAGGCGGCGGGCGCCGCGGCCGAACTGCCACCCGTGCCCGCCGCGGCGGCGGCTGCGCGGCAGGAACCGGCGGCGCGACTGGCCGTGGTCTACGGGTCCCAGACGGGCAACGGCAAGCGCATCGCCGAGCGGCTCGGCCGCGCGGCGGAGGCGGCCGGGCTTGCAGTCCGCGTCTATGCCGCCCGCGACTATTCGCTCAAGGACCTCGCGAAGGAGCGGTATCTCACCATCGTGGTGAGCACCCAAGGCGACGGCGACCCGCCGGACGACGCGCGGTCGTTCCACGAGTACATCACCGGCAAGCGCGCCCCGCGCCTCGAGAATCTCGCCTATTCCGTGCTCGCGCTCGGCGATTCGAGCTATCCCAGGTTCTGCGAGACGGGCCGGCAGATCGACGAGCGGCTGGCCTCGCTCGGCGCGCGCCGCCTGCTGCCGCGGGTCGATTGCGACGTGGACTTCGAGCGCCAGGCAGGGCCCTGGCTCGAGCAGCTCGTGGCCGCGGCCCGCGACAACCTCGGTGCGCCGTCGTTCGCCACCGTCACGCGCCTGCGTCCGGTCCCGGCCGAGCCGCAGTACAGCCGCGAGCAACCGTTCGTTGCAAGGCTCGTCGGCAACCAGCGCATCACCGGCAGGTCTGCCACGAAGGACGTGCGTCACCTCGAGATCTCGCTCGAGGGCTCGGGCCTGCGCTACGAGCCAGGCGACGCGCTCGGCGTGTGGCACGACAATCCGCCGGCGGTCGTGGACGCCGTGCTTGCGGCGCTGGGGGTCGACGGCAGCGAGGCTGTGTCAGCCGACGGCAGGTCGGGCTCGCTGCGCGAGTGGCTCGCGACCGGCCGGGAGATCACGCGCCTGACGCGGCCTTTCCTCGCCGAGCACGCGCGCCGCTCGGGGGACGCGGGGCTCGCCCTGGCGCTTGCGCCCGGACAGGAATCCCGCCTGCGCAGTCTCCTCAAGGACCGGCAGGTCGTGGACGTGCTCAAGTGCTGGCCTGCGGCGTGGACGGCACAGGAGCTGGTGCAGGCCCTGCGGCCGCTTGCCCCACGCCTCTATTCGATCGCGTCGTCGCAGGATTGCGTGGGCGACGAAGCCCACATCACGGTCGCGGTCATCGACTACGAGTCGGACGGAGAGCGCCGCTACGGCGCGGCTTCCACGCATCTCGCGGGCCTCACGGGCGAGGAGGAGACCGCGCGCGTGTTCATCGAGTCGAACGAGCGCTTCCGCCTGCCGGCCGACTCTTCGCGCGACGTGATCATGATCGGCCCGGGCACGGGCGTGGTGCCCTACCGCGGCTTCCTGCAGCAGCGCGCGGAGCAGGGCGCCTCGGGCCGCAACTGGCTCGTGTTCGGCGCACGGCACTTCGACAGCGAATTCCTCTACCAGGCCGAGTGGCAGGAGGCCGTGCGCAAGGGATTGCTGCACCGGGTGGATCTCGCCTTCTCGAGGGACGGCACCGGACGCGCCTACGTCCAGGACCGGCTGCGCGAGGCGGGCAGCGAGCTCTACGCGTGGCTCGAGGGTGGTGCGAGCGTCTACGTGTGCGGCGACGCCGAGCGCATGGCGCCGGACGTGCACGCCGCGCTCACCGACGTCCTCGTCCAGCACGGCGGCCTCGATCGCGACGGCGCCGAGGCCTATCTCCGCAGGCTCACGGACGAGCGCCGCTACCTCCGGGACGTGTACTGACCGTGGCCGAGCTCACACCCATCGAGCGCATCAAGGCGGAGAGCCGCCTGCTTCGCGGCACGCTGGTCGAAAGCCTGGCCGATCCCCTGACCGGTGCGATCCGCGAGGACGACACGGCGCTCATCAAGTTCCACGGCAGCTACCAGCAGGACGACCGCGACATTCGCGACGAACGACGTCGCCAGAAGCTCGAGCCCGCGTACAGCTTCATGATCCGCACGCGGCTGCCGGGCGGCGTGTGCACGCCGCGCCAGTGGCTGGCGCTCGACGAGATCGCGCAGCGCTACGCCAATGGGACCCTCAGGATCACGACGCGCCAGGCCTTCCAGTTCCACGGCGTGATCAAGACCGAGCTCAAGACGACCATGGCGGCCATCAACGCCACGCTCATCGACACGATCGCCGCCTGCGGCGACGTCAACCGCAACGTGCTCGCGAGCCCGAATCCGGTCGAGTCGCGCGCGCACGCGGCGGCCCATGAGTGGGCGAAGCGTCTCTCCGAGCACCTGCTGCCGCTCACCCGTGCGTACCACGAGATCTGGCTCGACGGCGAGAAGGTCGCGGGCAGCCCCGAGGTCGAGCCGATCTACGGCCCGACTTACCTGCCGCGCAAGTTCAAGGCCGCGATTGCCGTGCCGCCCGTCAACGACGTGGACGTGTTCGCGCAGGACCTGGGCTTCATCGCCATCGTGAAGGACGGAGAGTTCGAGGGATTCAACGTCACGGTGGGCGGCGGCCTCGGGGCGACCCACGGCGAGGCCGCAACCTATCCGCGGCTCGCGGATGTAGTGGGATTCGTGAAGCCGGAGCAGCTGCTCGCCGTCGCGGAAGCGGTGGTGACGACGCAGCGCGACTTCGGCGACCGCACGAATCGCCGGCACGCGCGCCTCAAGTACACCATCGACGACCGCGGCCTCGACTGGTTCGTGGCGGAGATCACCCGTCGGCAGGGTTTCGCGCTCGAGCCTGCGCGGCCGTTCGAGTTCACCTCGAGCGGCGACCGCTTCGGATGGACCGAGGGCTTTGATGGCCGCTGGCACCTGACGCTGCGCATCGAGTCGGGCCGCGTTGCGGACACCGCCGCCGGGTCGCGGCTCACGGGCCTGCGGGAGATCGCGCGCCTGCACCGCGGCGACTTCCGCCTCACGCCGAACCAGAACCTGATCATTGCCAACGTGGCGCCGTCCGAGCGCGCATTCATCGACGCGCTGGTCGTGCGCCACCGGCTCGATGCGCACGCGCGTGCGACGCCCGTGCACCGCGATGCGCTCGCCTGCGTGGCGCTTCCAACCTGCAGCCTCGCGATGGCGGAGGCCGAGCGCTACCTGCCGTCGTTCGCCCGCCGGGTCGAGGAGCGCCTGGCCGCGCACGGATTGCGCGAGGAGCCGATCACGCTGCGCATCACGGGTTGCCCGAACGGGTGTGCAAGGCCGTATCTCGCCGAGATCGCGCTGATCGGCAAGGCGCCCGGGCGCTACAACCTGTATCTCGGCGGCGACGGCCGCGGGCAGAGGCTGAATACCCTGTACCTCGAGAACGTGGACGAGGCCGCGATCCTCGCCGCGCTGGACGCCGCGTTCGGCCGTTTTGCGGCGGAACGCGAGCCGGGCGAACGCTTCGGTGACTTCACGCGGCGCGCCGCCATCGTCGGCGCGGCTGCGGGAGCGCGGGCGTGAGCAGCTTCGGGTTCGACGCGGATCGGGCGATAGAGGAGCCGGCGCTGCTCGACGCGGCCAACGAGGCGCTCGAACTCATGGGCGCCGAGGAACGTGTGCGCTGGGCGTTCGAGCACCTGCCGGGCCGGCACGCGCTCTCGTCGAGCTTCGGCGCGCAGGCGGCCGTGTCGCTGCATCTCGTGACCAGCGCCGCGCCGGACATTCCCGTCATCCTCGTCGACACGGGTTATCTCTTCCCTGAGACCTACCGTTTCATCGACGAGCTCGTCCTCCGGCTCCGGCTCAACCTCAAGGTGTACCAGCCGACGATGTCGCCAGCCTGGCTCGAGGCGCGGCACGGCCGGCTCTGGGAACACGGGGTGGACGGCATCGACCGCTACAACGATCTCCGCAAGGGCGAGCCGATGCAGCGAGCGCTCGCGGAACTCGGCGTCGGCAGCTGGTTCGCGGGCCTGCGCCGCCAGCAGACGCGCGCGCGCAGCACGATCCGGCCGCTCGAACACCGAAATGGCCGCTGGAAGTTCCACCCGATCCTGGACTGGAGCGACCGGCAGGTCTTCAAGTACCTCGCGCAGTACGACCTTCCGTATCACCCGCTCTGGCACCGTGGCTACGTGTCCATCGGCGACTGGCACACGACGCGCACGCTGGCGGAGGCGGGAGACCCCGAGGCGACGCGTTTCTTCGGGCTCAAGCGCGAGTGCGGCATCCACGGGCTCGAGGGCTGACGGCGTGAAGTATTTCCCCCTGTTCGCGGACCTGCGCGGTCGCCGGGTGCTGGTGGTCGGCGGCGGCGAGGTGGCCGAGCGCAAGGTCCGCCTGCTGCTCGAGGCGGGCGCGCAGGTCGAGGTCGTGGCACCCGAGTTGAGCGCGTGGTTGTCCGCGAGGCTGGCCAAGGACGCAACTGGAATGGACCGCGGCCATTCCGCCGCAGCCTCACTGATCTGGATCGCAACGCATTTCGACGAGCCCCAGCTGCGCGGTGCAGTGCTGGCAGTCGCGGCGACGAACGACCACGAGGTCAATGCGCGCGTCGCTGCTGCAGCGCGCGCCGTGGGCCTGCTGGCGAACGTCGTGGACGACGCGGAGCTCTCGGGTTTCATCGTCCCGGCCATCATTGACCGCTCGCCTCTCGTCATCGCAGTGTCGAGCGGCGGGACGGCCCCGGTGCTCGCGCGACTGGTCCGCGAGCGCATCGAGTCGTTGGTGGACGAGTCCGTGGGATCGCTGGCGGCGCTGCTCGAGGGCTGGCGCGCCCGTATCAAGGCCGCGTTTCCGGACGTCGCCCGGCGACGGCGCTTCTACGAGGTGGCCCTGCGCGGCGGCGCGGCACTCGACTTGCGTCGCGGGCGCCGTGACCACGCGGAGCAGTGGATCGCGCGCGAGCTCGAACGGCCGAATGCGGCGGAGGCCGGTTCGGTCGCACTGGTCGGCGCCGGTCCGGGCGACCCCGGGCTGCTGACGCTGAATGCACTGAGGTCGCTGCAGGAGGCCGACGTCGTCCTGTACGACCGCCTCGTGTCCGATCAGGTGCTCGCGCTCGCGCGCCGTGACGCGACCCGCATCGAGGTCGGAAAGCAGGCACGCGGCCGGTCGGTGGCCCAGGAGCGGATCCACGAACTCATGCTCGAGCACGCTCGGGCCGGGCGCCGGGTGGTGCGCCTCAAGGGCGGCGATCCGTTCATCTTCGGGCGGGGAGGGGAGGAACTCGAGTTCCTCGCGGCGCACGGCATTCCCTTTGAGGTCGTACCGGGCATCACGGCCGCGGCCGCCTGCGGCGCCTACAGCGGAATCCCGCTCACGCACCGCGAGCACGCGCAATCGGTGCAGTTCGTCACCGCGCATCGCAGCGAATCACTGGATTCCCGCGAATGGGCCGCGCTGGCCGCGGAGCGGCAGACACTGTGTTTCTACATGGGGCTGGCGGAGCTCCCCGTGATCGGCACGAAGCTCAGGGCGCACGGTCGGCACGGAGACACGCCTGTCGCCGTGGTCGAGGACGGGTCGCGCCCGGACCAGCGCGTGACGCTCACGCGCCTGGATGAGCTCGACGACCTCGCGGCGCGCGGTGGGCTGCGCTCGCCGGCGATGGTCATCGTCGGCGAGGTGGCGTCGCTCGCCAGTTCCCTGCACTGGTTCGGCGAAGAGCCGCGGCGCTGGGAGGCGTTGCGCCGGGCCGCCTGACCGGGATCGCCACCGGCTCGCGGCCGTATCACCGCGCAGGATCGAATCACATCTCCCAGGCGAGTTCGGCGAAGACCGCGCGCGGCCGGCCGGGAAAATACCGGTAGGTGCCAAAGGCGTAGTCGGCACGGTCCGCGTAGCGCCGGTCCAGTGCGTTCGTCACGCGCAGGGCGGCCGTCCAGCGCGGTACGACATGCCAGAGTCCTCGCAGGTTGAGGAGGCCGTGGCCGGTGTAGCGATGGGCGTTGGCCGCGTCGAGCCAGTAGTCGCCGACCGTCATCCACTCGGCCTCGAACTCGAGCGCCTGGCGCGGCCGCCACTCGACGCCGTAGCGTCCGATCTCCCGCGGGGCGGTGTCCATGTCGTTGCCCGCCTTGATCGTCTCGCCGCCATCCACCTGCCGCGAGAAGTCGTAGCGGTGACGCGCGTAGGTGCCCGCAGCGGATAATTCCAGCGATGCCAGCGGGCGCCAGCGCAGGTCGTACTCGACGCCGCGGTGCGTCGTTCGGCCGTTCGCGACGTAGTAGCCGTTCGATTCGCGCAGGATGACGCCGCTGCGGTCCATGTCGTACAGGGCCAGCGCGAAGTCGAACTGCGGCCACGAGCCCTTGAGTCCCAGCTCGAGGGAGTCGAGTTCCTCGGGCTCGAGGTCGGCGACCTGCTGCGTGCGCTGCAGGCGGTAGAGTTCGGTCATTTCCGGCGGACGGAAACCCCGGGACGCGTTCGCGTAGGCGACCAGCTCGGCCGTGATCTCGAAGGACAGCGTGAGCCTGGGCGTCCAGTCGTAGAAATGATCGGTGCGATCGGCGGGCCGGCTGTAGAGGCAGCCCGACGGCGTGCAGGGCACGCCATGGTCGTCCGTGTTGCCGTCCAGCATCCTGTTGTCGTACTCGTAGGTCACCCACTCCGCGCGAAGTCCAGCGCCCAGCCGCAAGCGCGAGAGGACGCGACGCTCTGCCTGCAGGTACATCGACTCCACGTTGGAGTGCACGTCGTAGTCGTAGTGCAGTCCTGCCGGCCGGATCGCATTGGCCGGGGGCGTGCCGCCGGTCGTGGGGTTTTCCTGGAATTCCTTCAGCGTCGAGTGCCCGAGTTCGAGATCGACGCCGGTGATGACCGACCAGTCGAGGACATTGCCCCACGCCAGGCTGGTCATGAGGCCGCCGCTCTCCTGCCCGTTCTTCTCGACCGGCTGGCCGAGCAGGAAGTGCTGGAGGAATTCGGTGCGCGAGCTGCGCAGGTACGGGCGCAGCTCGAGCGTGGCGCCGCCCGGGATGGACGGCTGGACCAGGCCGGTCAGCCGCACCGAACTCGCGTCGCGAAAAGCGCCGGGCGTCGGGTTGGACTCGGAGAGCTTCACGCTCTCGTAGGCATCCTTGCCGGTGATGAACCCTGCGGTCTGCTGGTCCAGGTTCGTCACGGCGATATCCACCCGCGACGGGCCGCCGGCCCAGTCGCCGGCGAGGGTCGCGTTGAACTTCGCCTCGTGGTAGCCGGACATCGCGCGCCAGCCGCCGTCGTTGGCGTAGAAGCCCGCCACGCCTAATTCGGCGTGCTCGCCCTCCTGCCGGCCTGCGAGCTTCACGCGCCAGTAGTTCGACGGGCCGCCGTCCAGGCTCGCGGCCATGAGCGGCCGCTCTTGCGGCCAGGGCTGCAGCACGTTCACCGTGCCGTTCATCGCATTGGATCCGTACAGCGCGCTGCCCGGGCCGCGCAGCACCTCGACCGCGCGGGCCTGCTCGGTATTGACCTCGTAGAGGACGTTCACATTGCAGAAGCCGACGGGCCGCACCGGCACCCCATTCTCGAGGAACAGGAACGCCCCGCAGGAACCGGCGCCCGTGAGCACGGGCGAGCGGATGGCCGTGAGGCTCTCCTGCCCGCTGCCCTGCTGGATCATGACCCCGGGAATGCGGTTCAGGATCTCCGCGTGGTGTGTCGCGCCGACGAGCGAAATCGCGTCGGGGCCAACGCGGCCGATGCTCAGGGGCACGCCGAGCGCGGGCACCGGCCTGCGTGCCGCGGTTACGACCACTTCCTCGAGCGAGCTACCGGGCGAGGCGAAGGCAGCCGTTAACTGTGCGGCGGCCGCAAGGCCCGCGCAGGCGACGTGCGCGCGCCGCGCGCCGTGGCGTCCTGGCGTCACTCCGCGCCTCGTGTTCTTGGGACCCCGTTCGACATGGCGAACGCGATTATCACCCACGTTCGTGCCCGGCTGGCGCCACCGCGTTTGCTAGTATCGCCAGCAAGGTCTCCGGAGCGATGCAGATGCAGATCCGAATCGTGCTGATGGCGGCCATGGCGGGCGCCTGGCTGGCCGGGCCGGGAGTCGCCCAGGCCGACGACGAGCAGGAACCCGGCATCGGACGCCCGAAAATCGGGCTCGTGTTGAGCGGCGGTGGGGCGCGCGGCGCGGCCCACATCGGCGTGATCCGCGCCCTCGAGCAGATGCACGTGCCGATCGACGCCGTGGCGGGGACCAGCATGGGCGCGGTGGTGGGCGGGCTCTACGCCGCGGGACTCAGCGGCGATCAGATTGCCGGCGTTTTCCGCTCCCTCGACTGGCAGGACCTGCTGCGCGACCGCGCCCCGCGCCGGGACCTCGTCTATCGTCGCAAGCAGGACGACCGCAGCTTCCTTGCGGCCGGCGGGCTGGGCATCCGTGCCGACGATGGCGTCGTGCTGCCGCTCGGCCTCGTGCAGGGGCAGAAGATCACGCAGGTGCTGCGTAATGCCACGATGCGCGTGGCGGACGTGCAGGACTTCGACCGGCTGCCGACCCCGTTCCGCGGTCTCGCGACCGACCTCGAGACCGGCGACCCCGTGATCCTGCGTTCGGGTGACCTCGCCACCGTGCTGCGCGCGAGCATGTCGGCGCCCGGCGTATTCGCGCCTGTGGAGATCGACGGGCAACTGCTCGTGGACGGCGGCCTCGTGGATAACCTGCCCGTGGACCTCGCCCGAAGGATGGGCGTGGATGTGATCATTGCCGTGGACGTGAGCTTCCCGCTCGCGCGCCGCGAGGGGCTCGAGACGCCGCTCGACGTGACGAACCAGATGGTCGCGATCATGGTTCGCAAGGGCACGACCGGCTCGCGCGCCATGCTCAAGGCGGGCGACGTCCTCGTCGAGCCGGAACTCGGCCGCATGACTTCGATCGACTTCGCGAAGATGCCGCAGGTGGTCACTGCGGGTGAGGCTGCCACGGTGAAGCAGGAGCCGAAGCTCGCATCGCTGGCGCTGTCTCCGGCCGAATACGCGAGCTACGTCGCCTCGCGGTCGCGCGCGGTGGACCCGGATGTCCGGGTCGCCTTCGTGCGCCCGGGGCCGCACTCCGAGAAGGACGCCCAGCGCGTCGAGGCCGTGTTCGGCGACCTGGCCGGCAAGCCGCTCGACACCAAGGAACTGCAGCGCCGGGCCTACGGCCAGTACGGCCTCGACCGCTATGAGGCCGTCGACTACCGCGTCGTGCGCGACGACGGCGAGCGCGGGCTCGAGATCGACCTGCGCCGCAAGTCCTGGGGCCCGAACTTCCTGCGCTTCGGCATGAGCATCGTGAGCGACTACGAGGGCGGCACCTACGCGAACGCGGGCGCGCGGCTGCTGATGACCGACGTGAACAGGCTCGATGGCGAGCTGCTGTTCGACGCGCAGCTCGGCGAGGACCCGCACTTCCGCGCGGAGCTCTTCCAGCCACTGTCGCTCGCGACCGAGTTCTTCGTGGCGCCGGCGGTTCACTACGACCTCGAGACCATGCAGGTCGTCGAGGACGGGCACCGGGTTGCGCGGTACCGCATTCGCGACACCCAGTTCCTGTTGGCTGTCGGCGCGGAACTCGCGAACTGGGGGGAGGTGAGGGTCGGCCTCCGGCGCGGCACGGGCAGCAGCCACGTAATGGTGGGCGATCCCGCCCTGCCGAGCGAAGACTTCGATCTCGGCGCCGCCTACGTCGAGTTCGGCTACGACCGGCTCGACAGCGCGTACTTCCCGAAACACGGTGAGGCGTTCCGCGCCAGCTGGCAGTCCGAGAGCAAGTCGCTCGGCGCGAGCGCGAACGCAGACATCGTCGAGGCGGACTGGGTCTTCGCGCGCAGCCGTGACCGCAACAGCCTGGTGCTGTCCATGGCGGCGGGGTCGGCGCTGGACGATCGCGTCGTCTCGCCGACCGAGCTCTTCACCCTCGGCGGCTTCATGAACCTGTCGGGCCTGCCCCAGGACGCGCTGATCGGCACCCAGTACGGCATCGTCCGGACCATGGTCTATCGCCGCATCAGCCGCGGCGGCAGCGGACTCTTCGAGTTCCCGGCGTACCTGGGTGCTTCGTTCGAGATCGGCAACGTGTGGCAGTCGAAGGACGCCGTGGATTTCGGCGACCTCAGGATCGGGGGCAGCGCGTTCCTCGGGGCCGAGACGCCGTTCGGCCCGCTGTATCTCGCCGCCGGGTTCGCCGAGGGCGACGCGGCCCTGTACCTGCTGCTCGGCAAGACGTTCTGAGGAGCGGGGCTGCGGATTCGCGATAGAATCGCCGCCGGACTGGACCTGCCACGCACCATGGCCACTTGCCACGAACACAACCTTCGCGCCCCGTTGCCCGAGGCTCGCCCGTTCGGGATTCGCGTGCGGCTGCGCAAGGGCGACCCGTTACGCAACCTGCTGGGCGACGACTGGCAAGGGGAGCACTGGTTTGCGACGCGCGCCGAGCGTGACTGCGCGCTCAGGGACATGGGCAGCCGTTACGTCTATTTCCGGCGCGGCGACGAGCCCACGCTCGACTTCGAGCGCGTGGATCCGGCCGGCTAGGCCTCGGGCGCCCGGTCCGTGCACGCGCGGCCGAGTCCGGCGGGATCACCCTGATGGCATGGTTCATGACATTCCTCGGCTACGCGGCGGGTGCACTGCTCGCGATCCTGCCGATCGTGAATCCGCTCGGTGCGGTTCCGCTCGTCATCTCCGTCGCGTCGCACCTGCCGGAGAAGGAACGCCTCCGGCAGATTCGCCGCGCGTGCATCTACACCTTCGTGCTCATGTCGAGCTTCCTGGTCGCGGGCAGCCTGATCATGAGCTTCTTCGGCATCTCGATCCCGGGCATGCGCATCGCGGGCGGCATGATCGTGGCGTTCCTTGGCTTCGGCATGCTGTTTCCCGGCGCCGCCGCGGCGCCGGGCCAGGTGCCGCAGCCCGGCGAGATCCGTCACGACATCGCGTTCACGCCACTCGCGATGCCGGGGCTCAGCGGGCCCGGCACCTTCGCGGTCGTCATGAGCCTGTCGTCGCAGGCGGCGTCGCGCCACGGTTGGGACCGGATCGCGGACTTCCTCGGCATAGCGACCGGCATCCTCGCGGTCGCCGTGATCTCGTGGTCCGTGCTGCGCGCGGCGGAGAGGTTCAATCGCGTGCTCGGTGCCACGGGCATGGTTGCGCTCACGCGCCTGATGGGCTTCCTCATGATCTGCATCGGCGTGCAGTTCATCATCGATGGCTGCTCGGTCGTGCTCGGAGACCCGTCCATCTGGGGCGGGCTGGCCGAGGCCCTGCGGTCCCGGGCGCGCTGAGGGGACGATCGACATGAGCCTTTGGGGTTCGCGGAAATCCGTCATGCCAACCGCCGGCGAGGCGCTCCCCGGCCGCAAGGACCGCATGCGCGTGCCGGAGCGGCACTTCGTCAATGGTCATCGCATCGAGCCGCCGTTTCCGGAGGGAATGCAACTCGCGATGTTCGGGCTCGGCTGTTTCTGGGGCGCGGAGCGCAAGTTCTGGACACTGCCTGGTGTCCACAGCACCGCGGTAGGCTACGCGGCGGGCCTGACTCCGAACCCGACCTACGAGGAAGTGTGCACCGGGCTCACGGGTCACAACGAAGTCGTGAGGGTGGTATTCGATCCGACGCAGATCGGCTATGGGGACCAGCTCAGGGTGTTCTGGGAATCACACGACCCGACACAGGGCATGCGCCAGGGTAACGACGCCGGCACGCAGTACCGGTCGGGGATTTACGTCAGCGACGATGTGCAGCGCAAACTCGCTGAGGCGAGCCGCGACGCGTACCAGGCGAGGCTTGCCGCAGCGGGCTACGGCGCGATCACCACCGAAATCCTGCCGGCGCCCGAGTTCTACTACGCTGAGGACTACCACCAGCAGTACCTCGCGAAGAATCCAGGTGGCTATTGTGGCCTGGGAGGATGCGGGATTTCTTACGCGCCTCAGGTACGCTAGCGATCCTCAAAGGAATACCAATGTCGACAATAGATCCCGGGCATGCGCCCGCCGCGACCGGGCCCTCCCGTGGCCTGCCGCTGCACTGGCAGATTCTCCTCGCCATCGGCCTGGGAGCGCTGGTCGGCTACCTGACGGGCGCCGACCGCGCGATCTTCGGCGTCACCTACGTCTCGGTCTTCGATTTCATCGGCACGCTGTTCGTCAACGCACTCAAGATGCTGGTGGTGCCGCTGATCACGGCATCGGTCATCAGCGGCGTCGCGGGCCTGGGATCCGGCCGCGACCTGGGCCGCCTCGGCGGCAAGACCCTGGTCTTCTACGTCGTGACGACGCTGCTCGCCGTGCTCGTCGCGCTGGTCATGCTGAATGTCGTCAAGCCCGGAATTGCGGACGGCCAGCCGGTGCGCGCGCAGCTGGCGTTCGAGGCGAACTCGGCGGACGTGGCCGACAAGGTGAGCCGCGGCGCGGGCAGCCTCGTCGATACGCTGCTCGGCATCGTGCCGCCGAACATCCTCGAGGCGGCCATGGGCGGCAAGCTCCTGGGCCTGGTGTTCTTCTGCATCCTGTTCGGCTACTTCCTCACCCGCCTCGAGCCCGCGCACGCGAAGCCGGTGATCGGCTTCTGGCAGGGCGTATTCCAGGTCATGATGCGCATGACCGAGTTCGTCATGAAGCTCGCGCCGCTCGGCGTGTTCGGGCTCGCGGCCCGCACGGTGGCCAAGACGGGATTCGACGCGGCGGGCCCGCTGCTGCTGTTCAGCGCGACGGTGCTCGCCGGACTCGCGGTCTACGCATTCCTGTTGTTGCCGCTGCTGGTGAAGCTGGTGGCCCGCGTCAATCCGTGGCCCATCTACCCGGCCATGGCGCCCGCGCTGCTGACGGCATTTTCCACCGCCTCGTCGTCGGCGACGCTGGCCATGAGCCTCGACTGCGTGGAGAAGCGGGTCGGCGTGTCGAGCCGGATCACCGGTTTCGTCATGCCGCTCGGCGCCTCGCTGAACCATGCGGGCAGCGCGTTGTACGAATGCGCCGCGGCGATGTTCATCGCGCAGGCCTATGGCCTGCATCTCAGCTTCGGTCACCAGTTCACGATCGTGGTGCTGGCGCTGATCACGTCGATGGGCATCGCGGGCATTCCCGCCGCCTCGCTGGTGGCGATCGCCATCATCCTCACCGCGGTCGGGCTGCCGGCGGAGGCGATCGGGGTGCTGCTGGTGTTCGATCGGATCCTGGACATGGCGCGCACCACGGTGAACGTGTTCGCCGACGCCTGCTGCGCCGTCATCGTGGCGCGGCTGGAAGGGGAGAGTGTTATCCCGGCAGGCTCGTAGGCCGCGGGATTTCGAGGCCGATTTACCCGCCTCGTGCGGATGCGCCTTCGGCGATCGACTTGAGTTTCGACAGGCCCTTTTCGTAGTCGGCGCCGATCATCCCGTCGAACAACAGCCCGAAGTACCGCATCGCGAAGTTGCCTTCGTAACTGGTGTCGAAGGACCAGCGCACCAGGCTGCCGCCGGCCTCCGGCTCGATGACCATGGTCGAGATCGCCGCGCTCTGCCCGTCGAAGTCGAGGCGCATCGTGACGCTGCGGCCGGGCTCGACGGCAGTGATCTCCTGGCTGCCCGAACCGACCTCCGGCTTGTCGCTGGACCATTCCATGCGCGCCCCGACGCCGGTCGCGGGCCCGGAAAACGTGTAACGCGCCTGGGGGTCCAGCCCCGCCCAGGGCGACCACTCGTTGAATCGTTGAAATCCCTCCACGATGCCATACACCGTGTCCGGGCTTGCCGTCGTGCGGGTCGAGCGTTCGACGTGGGCGGACGTCGGCAGGAACGCTCCGACGACGAGCAGCACGGCCGCGAGCGCCAGGGCCGACCAGGCCAGGTACTTCAGGAATCTCACGGGCTGCCCTCGCGGTCGCGCGGCGCTCGATCAGGCGGTCAGGGCGGCGGCGGTGCGCCCGGCTGCGGGTCTTCCATCGGGTAGGTCTGGGCCGGCGAGCCCGCCTTCGGCGCCGCAGGCGCGGGTGTTGCCGCCGGAGCGGCGGCCGGCGCCGGCGCCGGAGCAGGCGTCGCGGCCTGTGCCGCTGCTGCGGCCTGGTTCGTCGCACGCGTCAGCGCGGCCGTGAATGCAATTGCAGCCGGGGGCGGCGTGCCGGCCTTGCCATCGAGGATCTGTGACGGGAGGATGCCCGCCACACCATAGGCGCTCGCGTTCGCGTCGTCGTCCACCGACAGTACGGTGCCTTCGAACGCGATGCCGGCGAACACGCCCTCGCTGCGGGAGTAGGACAGGACCTGCGCCTTGAACGTCGCGTCGGTATTGGCCGACGCCGTGCGTCCGACCGGACCCGCGGCGACGCTCGCGTCGGCCCCCAGCATGACCTTGCCGCCGCTGATCCCCTCGACGCTCTGGCGGGACATGAGGACCAGCACGACGTCCGTCATCTGCATTCCGAACTGGAACCCGAAGCTGCCGCCAGCGAGCGAGAGGAGAACGGGGTTGCTCCAGGTGCCGTCGGGGTTGCGCACGGACAACACGCCGCGGCCCCCGCGTCCGCCGCCCACCACCGCCATCTCGAACACATTGGGCGCGACGACGATGCCGTACGCGCGTTGGAGCAGCCAGCCCGGTATCGCCTGCTCGGAGATGCCGGTGAAGGTCTCGAACACGAGGCGCGAGTCCTCGAATCGCTTGTCGGTCTTCTCGTCCGCCAGCGTGGCGGAGCTTCCGAGAATCAGTGTCAGGGTGATGGCCAGCAGCGCGGTGAGTCTCTGCATTTTCACTCTAGGGGTGGGGGGAATGACGGGCGGACTTTAACAGAATACGGGTGGGCTTTGGCCGGCCGCGCAGGCTATGCTCGGAGCCGTCGAGTCCGAGGTGGTGAGGCCATGCATACAGGATCGCGAATCGCGCTGCTCGCCGTGCTGGCCGGGTTCCTGCCGGGCGCATCGGCGTCCGATTCGGCGGATGCGGCGCTGGCGGAGGATGTGGCGTTTGCCGCCGCGTCGGCCGAGCGCGGGCAGCAGGCGGCATTCCTGGAATTCCTCGCCGCCGACGCGGTCGTCTTCCGGCCCGGCGCGGTGCCTGCGCGTGACTGGCTCGCGACGCACGAGCAGGGCAACGGCCGCCTGTTGTGGACGCCCTCCGCGACGGCCGCGGATTGCACCGGCGAGTGGGCGGTCACCAGCGGTCCGTGGACGTACTCGAGTCCGGAGGGGGGCGGTTCCGCGGCGGGTCATTACCTGTCGATCTGGAGGCGTCAGCCGGACGGGCGCTGGCGCGTGGTGCTGGACAACGGGATCGACCATGCCCCGCCGCGGGATTCAGCGTCGCCGTTGCAGCCGGCGTTCTCGGACCTCTGGCCCGCGACGCAGGCGAAGGGGTGCCGCGCCGGCGGTGGCGCGACGAAACTGCAGGAGGCCGAGCGGGACCTGAACGAGGCGATCAGTTCCGACGGACTCGCCGCCGCGCTGGGCCACGCGGCCGTCGCAGGCGCGCTGGCTTACCGGGACGACGCCGAGCCGGGGCCGCTCAAAGCGAACGCGGCCGTCGATGCGGCGTACGGGCGCGGCAGCGACGCGCGCCCGCAATTCGTGAGTGCGGATCCCGATTCGGACTTCGGGTACAGCTATGGTGTCATCGAGGCGGGCGGGGACTCGTCGTCGCCGCGCGCCCACGCCGCCTACATCAGGGTCTGGCGCCGCGACGGCCAGCAGTGGCGCATTGCCCTGGACATGCTGACGCCTTTCGCATCGGGCGGTGGCCAGTAGTCGGGACCCGCGCGGCAACTGCCCGGTCTTGTGGATCGCCGCCGCAAGGCCTCGTCAGGCGGCGCCCTTCCGGCGCAGGGCGTCGATCTCGGCGTCCGAATACCCGACCTCGCGGAGCAGGTCTTCGGTGTGCTCGCCGAGGGCCGGGGCGGGGCGGGCCGGGAGCCGCTCGCCGTCGAGCTTGATGGGGTTCGCGAGTACCCGGAAGTCCGGCCGCGCCGGATGCGGCAGCGAGCGCACCATGCCGACCGCGCGTGCGTAGGGATTGTCGAGCGCCTGCGGCAGGTCGTAGACCGGGGCGGCAGGCAGGAGTCCCTGCAGGCGGTCCAGCCACTGCCGCGTCGTGCCGCGCGAGAATTCCTCGTCCAGCACGCGGGTCAGTTCATCGCGATTCTGCCGCCGGTCGGCCGACGTGGCGAAGCGCGGGTCGGAGGCCAGGTCCGCGCGGCCGATCTCGGCGACCAGCCCCTGCCAGAATTTCTCGGTCATGCACATCACGAAGATCCAGCCGTCGCCGGTCCTGAAGAGCTGCACGGGCACCGTGGACGGGTGCGAGCTGCGCGGCATCCGCTCCGTGCGGTGCCCCTCGTTCAGGTACCAGCTGCCCGGATAGGTGAGCTGGTGCAGGGCGACGTCGAACAGCGACACGTCGACGTCGCCGCCGCGCCCCGTCTTCATGGCGCGGATGAGCGCGGAGAGCACGGCTACGGCGGTCGTGATGCCGGTCATGTAGTCCACGATCGAGAGCCCCATGCGCGCGGGCGCCGTACCGGGCTCGCCCGTGAGGTGCAGGTAGCCCGCTTCGGCCTGCATCAGGTAGTCGTAACCGGGCCAGCCGCGCCGCTCGTTGTCGCGCCCGTAGGCCGACAGGTGCGCGCAGACGATCCGCGGGTTCACGGGGCCGAGCGTGGCGTAGTCGAGCCCGAGTCTTGCGGGCTGGTCCCCGCGCAGGTTGTTCATGACGACGTCCGCGGTGCGCGCGAGCCTGTGGAACGCCTCCTGGCCCTCGGGGAGCTTGAGGTTCAGCGTCACGCTCTTCTTGTTCAGGTTGAAAGTCTGGAAGAAGTGGCTGTCGTGTTCGCCCAGGAAGAACGGTCCCATGCCGCGGGTCGCGTCGCCGCCCTGGTCGCGATTCTCGATCTTCACGACCTCGGCGCCGAGGTCGGCGAGGTAGAGCGATCCGAACGGTCCCGCGCCGAAGTTCTCGAAGGTGAGGACGCGGATGCCGACGAGGGGCAGGGCTGGGCTCAAGCGGGGTTCCTCTCGATCGACGGGCGCGCGATGATAGCGCGATGCGCGGCCATTGCGGCGCGACAACCAGGGGCCGCCGTGCCGACTCTGCTAGGATTCAAGACCTGTATGCCGCCACCGTCGAGCCCTCTACGGGCGCACACCGACCCGCGCTGACAAGCCCACCCTAACGAACCCGGCGGCCATGGCCCGCAAAGGCATCTTTTTCCAGACCAAGGACGCAGCGCTGCGCGACGACGTGCACGCGATGGGCCGCGTCGTCGGCGAGGTCCTGAGGGACCAGTGCGGCGACGCGCTCTTCGACCTCGTCGAGGGCGACCGGCGGGCCGCAATCGGCCGCCGGCTCGGCGAGGCCGAGGATTCGGTCGAGCTCTTCGTGAGGACCCAGGGGCGTTCCGCGGTCGAGGCGCGCGAACTGGTCCGTGCGTTCACCGTCTGGTTCCAGATGGTGAATACGGCCGAGAAGGTGCACCGTGTGCGCCGCCGTCGCGAGTACATGATCGACAGCAGCGTTCCCCAGCCCGGCGGGCTCGAGGAGTGCTTCGTCCGGCTGCGTGAGAGCGGCATGACGTTCGGGGCGGTCATGGACCTGCTCTCGAGGGTGAGCGTCGAACCGGTCCTCACAGCGCACCCGACGGAGTCCACGCGGCGAACCCTGCTTCGCCAGCAGCAGCGCATCGCGCGCCTCATGATCGACGGGCTGGACCCGACGCGCACGCCGGGCGAGCGCCGGGCGACCGCAGAGCGCGTGCGAACGGAGCTCACGACGGGCTGGCAGACGGCCGGGAACTCGCGCGAGCGCCTGACCGTGGCGGACGAGCGCGAGCACGTGCTGTTCTTCATCGTCGAGGTGATCTACGAGGTGATCCCCGCCTTCTACGAGGAGGTCGAAGCGGCCCTCGCCAAGGTCTTCGGCGTGGAAGCGGAGGGGATACACGTCCCGGTGATGATCAATTTCGGCTCGTGGGTGGGCGGCGACATGGACGGTCACCCGGACGTGCACGCCAAGACGATCCGCGAGAGCTGCAACCGTCACCACCGGCTGGTGGTGAGTCGGTACTTCCGCGAGGCGCAGACGCTGGCGGAGAAGCTGAGCCAGAGCGAGGCCCGCATCACGATCTCGCCCGCGGTCACGGCCCGGATCGAGGCCTACCGCGGCTTGCTGCCGGGTGGCGCCGGTCCGGGCCCGGCGAGCCACGACCGGATGCCCTATCGCACGCTGCTCTCCCAGATTGCCGAGCGCCTGCGGGCGACCTACGACGGTCGTTCCGGCCAGTACGATCGCGTGGAGCAGCTGATCGACGACCTGGAACTCATCGCGCGGAGCCTCGCAGAGAACCGCGGGCACAATGCGGGGCTCTTCAACGTGCGGCGCATGCTGCGCCGGGTGCGCACGTTCGGCTTCCATCTCGCGACGCTCGACGTCCGCCAGAACGCGCTGGTGCACCGCGAAATCGTCGGGAGCGCGCTGGGCGACCCGGAGTGGGGGAGCCGCTCGTCGGTCGAACGCACGGCGCGCCTCGAGCAGGCGCTTGCCTGCGACGAGTCGCCCTTCGACGACCCCGGGCCGTCCGGCAAGCGGGCGCTGTGGGTGTTCGAGGCGATGGAGTTCTGCCGCAACCGCTTCGGTCCCCGTGCCGTGGGTTCCTATGTCGTGAGCCTCGCGCGGGACGTGGACGACGTGCTGTCGGTGCTGCTGCTCGCGCGCTGGGCCGGCCTGGCCGGGGGGGCGGGAGAACAGGTACCGCTCGACGTCGCGCCGCTCTTCGAATCGGCGGCCGCCCTCGAGCAGGCGGGGGAGATCGTCGCGAGGCTGCTGGCCGATCCCGTCTACCGCGCGCACCTGGCCGGGCGCGGCAACCGCCAGGTCGTGATGATCGGTTATTCCGACAGCAACAAGTCGGTCGGCATCGTCGCGTCCCGCTCGGCACTGCGGACCGCCCAGGAGGCCATGGCCGCGGCCTGCGACGCCGCTGGTGTCCAGTTGCAGGTGTTCCACGGGCGGGGAGGCTCGATCAGCGGCGGCGGCGGGCGCAACGACGCGCTGGTCCGCAGCCTGCCGGCGGCCAGCGTGCGCGGCCATCTGCGTGTCACGGAGCAGGGCGAGAGCATCAACGAGCGCTACGGTCTCCGGCCGCTCGCGCTGCGCAGCTTCGAACAGACCGTCAGCGCCGTCGCGCTGGCCACGGCCGGAGTGAACGGTCCCGAGTTGGTGGAACCGCGGTGGCGCGAGGCGATGGACCTGATCGCCCAGGCCAGCCGCGCGAGCTACCGATCGCTGGTGCACGAAGATCCGGCCTTCCTCGAGTTCTTCCAGGCCGTCACACCGGTCGACGTGATCGAGCGCATGCAGATCGGCTCCCGGCCGGTGACGCGCGCGGCCGACGGGGGCATCGAGTCGCTGCGGTCGATTCCCTGGATCTTCGCCTGGTCGCAGAGCCGCCACATGCTGCCCGGCTGGTTCGGATGCGGGGCCGGGTTCACGGCGGCGGTCGAGCGTTTCGGGCCGGCAGTGCTGGGCGAGATGTACGCGGGCTGGGCCTTCTTCGGATCCCTGGTCGACGACATCGAGATGATGCTTGCGCGGGCGGACATGGGCATCGCCCGCCATTACGACCAGCTGGCCAGGCCGGAGCACGGCCGTTTTGCATCCGCCATCGGGGACGAGTTCCAGGTGAGCGCCGAGCGGCTGCTCGCCATCAAGGGCTGCGGGCAGCTGCTGGAATCCGAGCCCACACTGCAGCGATCGATCCGGCTCAGGAATCCCTACGTCGACCCCCTCCACCTCGTGCAGGTGGACTTCCTCCGCCGCTGGCGTGAGTCCGGGCGCCAGGATCGCGGTCTCTTCGAGACGCTGGTCGCCTCGGTGAACGGCATCTCCCAGGGCCTGCAGGGATCGGGCTGACTGCAGGTTTCCCTTGTTGACTCGGGGGTGACGCTGCACTAGCGTCCATCGGGAACACCGGCATCGCGCGGCAGCCGCCGCGTCACCGTACACACGAGGGGTTTTCCATGGCAGCGAAGAAGAAAGCGCGGCGCACGACGCACCGCAGCAGCAAGGGCAAGAAGCTCTACGCGAAGCGTGACGCCAAGGGGCGCATCACGGACATCCAGACCTACAAGCGGGCGCACTCGGCCGACTTGAAGCGCAAGTCGAAGAAGGAAGCCCCGGCGCGGAAGAAGAAGGCTGCCGCGAAGAAGAAGCCCGCGGCAAAGGCGAAGAGCCGGTTCGCCAAAGTGAAGGATGCGATCCGCAAGGCGATCAAGAAGGCGCCGGCGCGCGCCACGAAGCAGGCCAAGGCCGCGCGCGCCGCGGTTCGCAAGGCGCCGAAGCAGGCGCAGGCTGCGGTCAGGAAGGCCGTCAAGAAACTGCCGCCGAAGGCGCAGAAGGCCGTCGCGAAGGCCGAAAGGCAGGTCACCAGGACGACTGCGAAAGCCGAGCGCAAGGTCGCACAGACGGTCAAGGCAGTGAAGACGCAGGCCGCCGCGACCGTGAAGCAGGCCGAAGCCGCCGTGGCCAGGGCCCAGGACTCGGCCGAGAAGTCCGCGGCCACCGTGGTGGACCAGGCCAAGGACCTGTTCCAAAGGGCGAGCGACGCGGTCGAGAGCGCGGTCGAGAGCGTGGTTCCGGGACAGTCACCGGCCAAGTAGCGCTCGAGCGCGCAGGTATCGCCGCCCGCGAGGCGGCACGAGGCCCCGGCGTCCAACGGCTCCGGGGCCTTCGCTTGAGCGGCGGCTACCGGCCGCGCGTCATCGCGTGGCTCCCGCGGCAGCGGGTGAAGTGCACGGGGAATTCGATCGCCGCCTCGCAGCCTTCGCCGGGAATGCCGGCGTAGCCCGGGTCCCAGGGCATTACGACTTGGATCCCATCGCCGGCCACCGCGATCCTGGGCATCACCGGGGGCGTCTCGCGCCCCGCTTCCGCCGCGAGCATCGCCGCGAGCGAACCGTGCCGGGCGTGGCACTCGGCAAGGTCTTCGAGCGTGAGGAGCGTCGGCGGCACGAGCCTGATCTCGCCGCGCTCGAGCGCGCCTGCAGTGGTCGCGGGTTCGAGCCATGCGTGCTCTGTGAGTTCCGAGAGGTCGGCGCTCGCGGCCTGGTCCGGCGGCAGAGGCGCGACGAAGAACCGCGTGTCGAAACGCTTCGGTTCGATCGAGGGCGTGATCCAGTGCGACCAGTAGACCAGCGGCCGCGTGTCGATGAAGAGACCTTCGGCCTCGAGCATGCGCGCGAACGCGGTGGCGTCCCTGGTTACCTCGTCGCGCCGCGAGCCGAGGCGTGCGACCGTCGCGGCGTCGCAGGCGTCGCCGGACGCGGTGCAGGCGAGCAGCACGCCTGCTTCCTCGAAGGCTTCCCGGCAGGCGGCGACGTGCAGGCCGGCGGTTTCGCGTGCGTCGAGGGCCGTTCCCTGCATCGTCGCGAGTTGCGGCGGTGCGGTGCCTCGCGCATCCGGGAAGACGCGCGCCAGCGCCTCCGGCGATTGGTCGGCCGTGTCGAGCCGGCCGCCGGGGAAGACCCACATCCCGCCCAGGAAGGAGAGCCCGGCGCCCCGGCGCATCATCAGCGATTGGAGCCTGCCGTCGGTCTCGCGCAGCAGTACGACCGTTGCGGCCGGGTGCATCAGGCGAGCTTCACGAGTTGCTTGCCGAAATTCCGTCCACGCAGCATGCCGATGAACGCGTCGGGTGCGGCGGCGAGGCCCTCGGCGACGGTTTCGCGGTACTTGATGCGGCCCGAGGCCACGCCGGCCCCGAGTTCCTTGAGCGCCTGCGGCCATGCATCCATGTGCTCGCCCACGATGAAGCCCTGCAGCTTTAGGCGCATCACGAGCAGCATGCGCGTGTTGTGGATCGGGATCTCCTCGCCGTCGTAGCCCGCGATGAGTCCGCACAGCGCGATCCGGCCGAAGGCGTTCATGCAGGCGAGCGCGCCGTCGAGGCAGACGCCGCCGACGTTCTCGAACAGGCAGTCCACGCCGTTCGGGGTGGCGCTGCGAATTGCCTTCGCCATGGACTTGAGATCCCCGTGCTGCCGGTGGTCGATGCAGGCGTCGAAGCCGAGTTCATTCACGACGTAGGCGCACTTCTCCGGGCCGCCCGCAATTCCGACTGCACGACAGCCGGCCGCCTTTGCCAGTTGTCCCACGACGCTGCCGACCGCGCCGCTCGCAGCCGAGACGAGTACCGTCTCGCCGGCCTTCGGCTCGCAGATGCGATTCAGCCCGTACCACGCGGTCACGCCCGGCATGCCGAGGACGCCGAGCCAGGCGGACATGGGAACTCGGCTTGCATCGACCTTCCGGATGCCGCGCCCGTCCGAGAGGCCGTACTCCTGCCAGCCCAGCACGCCGACCACGGCGTCGCCCTCCTGGAACTGCGGATTGCGGGACTTCTCCACGATGCCGACCGTCCCGCCGATCATGGTCTCGCCGATCGGGTGCGGCTGGGCGTAGGACTTCGACTCGATCATGCGGCCCTTCATGTAGGGGTCCAGCGAGAGGTAATGCACGCGCACCAGCACCTGTCCGTCGGCGGGCTCCGGAACGGTCGCGGTCTCGAGGCGGAAGTTGTCCGGCGTCACGGGCCCCGTGGGGCGGCTGGCAAGGACGATGCGCTGGCAGGTTGCGGGCATGGGTGGCCTCGGTGATCGATGCAAGGTGGGCTTTGGTGATGCTAGCATCCGTATAGTGAAAACCGCTGCTCGACATGTCGCGCCGCTGGCGGCCGCGCTTCTCGCGGCCGTCGCCATCACCGGCTGTGGCCAGAAGGGCGCCGACCCGGGTGGCAAGCCAGCGACGAGCAGGATCTCTGGCGTCCTGGTGCTTGCACCAGGCCAGTCGATGCCGGCCGGGATGCCTCTCGAACTGGAACTCGCCGAGCTGACGTCCGCGAAGGAAGCGCCGGCGCCAATCGCAACCGGCAAACTCGAGTCCGGCGCCGCCGGGGAAACGCCGTTCTCGTTGCAGTACGAAACCGCCCGGGTCCGGTCCGGTCACCCGTATGTGCTGCGAGCACGCGCGGCCATGCAGGGGACGGCCTATCTCGCGGGTAACGCGCTCGCGCCAGTCGCGGCGTCGGCGAATGCCTTCCCCGTGGACGTGGTCCTGCGCCGGCCGCCGAACGCGAGCCCGCTTTACCTGGACGTGTCCGTGCTTCGCCTCGACTACAAGGGCGAGACCGACTGGTCGGGCAGGCTGCGCGAGGTGATGCCCGGGATGCTCGCGTGCCTTCGTTCCGTCTCAGGCAAGGGCCTAGGCGTCAGCAAGGCCTGGAGCATGAGCGGCGGGAAGGTCGGCGTGCGCATCCGTGCCGAGGACGGCAATGGCTTCGAGTGCGTGGCGCTCGCCGACGGCTCGAAGTTCGACACGCTCTCCGGCCTGCCATCGTTCGCCGCTACGCTGCCGGGCGAAGGCAATCCAACATTCGTGCCCGCGCCGGCCTCGCCGAAGATGGCTGAGTGCCGCCGCTACGAGCGGGTGCTCGGCGGTGTCGAGGAGACCCTGGGCTGGCTCGTGTACGACACCTGCGCCCCGGTCACTCCGGTCGCCAAGCCCTCAACGTGACAACCAGCCTGGCCGCCAGGTCAGGCTGAGCTCGACGCTGCTGACCGGGTCCGGCAGGGTGACCTCCGTATACTCGATCGCCACCTCGAAGCGCCTGGTCGGTTGCCACGACACGGCGCTGCCCCAGATGAAATCCGACCCCTCGTCGCTGGCGTCGAAATGCCCGGATCCCCCGGATACGATTTTCACGTCCACGTCCGACTTCCACCGCATGACGCCGGCCCGCATGCGCAGGGCCCACTGCTCCGCGAACGGCCAGCTGATCCTTACGAGCATCGCCGGTCCATGCACATTGCTGGGGAACGCCTTTGCCAGGTCGTTCGCGAACTCCTGGGGATCCAGGACCTCCGCGGTGATGTCGCCCTCCAGGTCGCCGAAGTCGTGGTAGGCGGCCTCGACGGCGAAACCAGACGTGAACTCGTATCCCGCACGGACGTGGTAGCTCGTCCCTTGTTCGTCCAGTTTCATTGACGTGATCGATGACCCCGTAATCGATTCCAGCGATCGCTGGACCTCACCCGTGCTCACGTCCAGGGAACTTGCGCCCGCCCCGACGCCCAGATACACACCGTCACCGTCGGCCCGCGCGACCTGGGACAGCGCGACGCAACCGATGAGCGCGCCGATGGCGGCTGACACACGCCGCCGGCGGCGGGCTGCGAAGAGCACCCCGACCAGCAGGACGCCAGGCCACCCGAACGAACCGCCACCGCTCTTGGCACGGACCTTCGTCACCGTGGTCGCGGCCCTCGTCAACACGCTGAACGTGTCGGACACGCCGCCGATGGTCAGCGTGGCCGATACCGTCGTCGAGTAATTGATCGACGCCGTGACCCTCACTCGCACCCGCGCCCCGTTCGGCACCGTGCCGGCCGTGGCGGTGAATGCACCGCCATTGATCGAGTACTCGCCGCCCACGATGCTGATCGGCGCCGGCGCATTGACGCCGGCCACGGTGATCTCGTTCGACTGTACTTCGGCGTTCGGCGGCAGGCCCGTCTGGTCGCTGAAGCTGAACGCATCGGGCGTCGTGTCCGGCGGGATGTCCTCGCTCTGCAGCGTGACCGCCACGGTGCTGGTTCCCAGTCCGGCGCCACCCTGCGGGTTGGACAACGTCACTGTGAACGTCTCGTCCGTCTCCACAGTCGTGTCGTTGATGAGGTTGACGGTGATGCTCTTCGAACCGCCCTCGCTCTGGGTCCACGTCAGGGTGCCCGATGCCGGCGAGAAGTCGGCGCCTGACACCGCTGTACCGTTCTCTGCGATGTAGTCCACGGTCACCGCTCCTGCGAGTCCGTTGGATCGCGTCACGGTCAGCGTCAGCGTGCCGGCCGTCTCACTGACCGTCACTGCCGACTGCGTCAGTCCCAGCACGCCCGGCACCAGCAGGATGTCGTCGTCCTGGATCGTCACCGTGGTGCTCGCCGCACCGAGAGCAGCACCGCCCGTCGGCGTATTCAGCGTGACCGCGAAAGCTTCGTCGTTCTCCACGACCCCGTCGTTCGTGATGGCAACCGTGAAGCTCTTCGTGCCGGACTCGCCGTCCGCCCAGCTGAGCGCGCTGCTCGTCGCGGTGAAGTCGGCAGCCGTCGCTGTTCCCGCCACGGTCACGTAGTTCACGCCGACCGTGCCGTCGGTGCCGCCGGAACGGCTGACGGAGATCGTCACCGTGCCAGCGGCCTCGTTCACCACTGCGGCCGTGCTGGTCATCGCGATCGTGCCGCGCTGTGGCGCGTCCTCGCTCACGATGGTCACCGTCGTCGTCGCGGCGCCGAGCGTGGCGTCGCCCGTCGCGTTCGACAGCGTAACCGTGAATGTCTCGTCGGGTTCGAACAGCGCGTCGTTGGTGATCGGCACCGTGATGGGCTTGGCTGCCGAGTCGCCGTCCGCCCAGCTCAAGGTGCCGCTGGTCGCGGTGAAGTCCACTGCATTGGCCGTGCCCGATGCGGTCGCGTAACTCACGCCGACCAAACCGTCCGTGCCGCCCGTCCGGTTCACGGAGATTGTCACGCTGCCGAGGTTCTCGACCCTCGATGCGGTCGCGGAGGCCATGGCGAGCGTGCCGCGCAACGGCGGGTCCTCGCTTACGATGGTCACCGTGGTCGTCGGCGTGCCGAGCGCCGCGCCACCCGTTGCGGCGGATAGCGTGACCGCGAAGGTCTCGTCCGCCTCGAACGCCGTGTCGTTGGTGATCGGCACCGTGATGGTCTTCGATGCCGCGTCGCCGTTGGCCCAGTTGAGCGTACCGCTGGTCGCGGTGAAATCGCCGGCTCCGGCCGTGCCGGTCGTGGTCGCGTAGCTCACGCCGACGGCATTGTCGACGCCGCCGATGCGCTCGACCGTCAGGCTCACCGTCCCGGCCGTCTCGTTCACGCTCACCGCCGTGGTCGCCATCCGCAGCGTGCCCGATATGGGCGCTTCATTGCTCTGGATCGTCACGGTGGTGGTCGCGGCGCCGAGCGCCGCCCCGCCGGTTGCGCCCGACAGCGAGGCCGTGAAGGTCTCGTCGGCTTCGAACAGCGCGTCGTCGAGGATCGGCACCGTGAAGGTCTTCGGTGCCGCGTCACCGTCCGCCCAGCTCAGGGTGCTGGACGTGTCGGTGTAGTCGCTGCCCGCGGTTGCGCTGCCGGCCGCGGTGGCGTAGCTCACGCCGACCGCACCGTCGGCGCCGCCGCCGCGGTTCACCGTCACGGTGACCGTGCCCGCAGTCTCATCGACCGTAAGCGCCGCAGTCGCCATGGCAAGCGTGCCGCGCAGCGGCGGGTCCTCGCTCACGATGGTGACCGTGGCCGCTGCGGACCCGAGGGTCGCGCCGCTCACGCCAGAGAGCATGACGGTGAACGCCTCGTCGGCCTCGAACAGGGTGTCGTTGGTGATCGGCACCGTGATGGTCCTGGCTGCCGAATCGCCATTCGCCCAGTTCAGGGTGCCGCTGGTGGCAGTGAAGTCGGCCGCCGTCGCCGTGGCGAAGCCCGTTGCATAGTTCACACTCGCGGCCCCGTCAGACCCGCCGGTCCGCGCCACGGACAGCAAGGCCGTACCGGCCGGTTCGTTGACCGACACGGTGACGGCGGCAAAGCCGAGCGTGCCCGGCACCGCGACGTCGTCGCTCTGGATGGTCACCGTCGTGCTCGGACTGGCCAGAATCGCCCCGCCACCGGGGTTCGACAGGGTGACCGCAAAGGCCTCATCGGCCTCGTACGCCGTGTCGTCGGTGATCGCCACGCTGATGGTCTTGATCGCCGTGTCGCCGTTCGCCCAGTTCAACGTGCCGCTGGTCGGCGTGAAGTCCGCCGCAGTGGCCGTCCCGATAAGGGTCGCATAGTCGATGGCGACGGCCCCGTCAGAGCCGCCCACGCGCTCGACCGAAACGCTGACCGTCCCGGCCGCTTCGCCGACACTGACGGCCGCATTCACCATGCGCAAAGTGCCGGGCGCCGGGATCTCGTCGCTCTGGATCGTCACTGTCGCCGTGTCCGCGGTCCCGATGGACGCGCCGCCGGTGGCACCGGAAAGCGTGATGGTGAAGGTCTCGTCGGGCTCGACCAGCGCGTCGTCGAGGATCGGCACGGTGATGGACTTGTTCGACGAATCGCCGTCGGCCCAGTTCAAGGTGCTGGAGACGTCGGTATAGTCGTTGCCCGCAGTCGCGCTGCCGGCCGCGGTACCGAACGCCACGCTCACCGCTCCCTCGCTGCCGCTGGTCCGTGCAACGGAGAACGTCACCGAGCCGGCGGTCTCGCTCACGAGCTGCGCCGTCTGCGTAAACGCGAGCACGCCGGGGTTATCGTCGTCCTGGATGGACACGAAACCCGTCCCTGCGCCGATCGTTGCGCCACCGCCCGCGCCCGTGAGCGAGATGCCGAAGCTCTCGGTCAGTTCTGACAATGCGTCGTTCAGGATCGGTATCGTGATGAACTTCACACCGCCTTCGCCGTCGGCCCAGTTCAGGGTACCGCTGACCGCGTTGAAGTCCTGCCCCGCAAGCGCCGTATCGGGAATGGCCGAGTAATTGACGCTGACAGCGCCGGTGAATCCACCGGTGCGCTGCACCGACACGATGGCGTCGCCCACGGTCTCGAGCACGGTCACGTTCGCGACGATGCCCAGCGTGCCCGGACCGGAGACGTCGTTGTCGACGATCAGCATCGAGGCGCTGGCCGTTCCGAGCGTCGCGTCGCCTGTCGGGTTCGACAGGGTCATCGCGAACGTCTCGTTCGGCTCGTCGATCGCATCCTCGAGGATCGGCACCGTGACGGTCTTCAATGTCGAGTCGCCGTTCGCCCAGCTGAGCGTCCCGGTGCGGGCCGTGTAGTCGGCACCTGCAGTCGCAGTCCCTGCTACCGTGGCGTAGTCGGCGCTGACGGCGCCATCGACACCCGTGGCGCGGCTGAAGTTGAAGATGACCCCGGTGGCGCTCTCGTTGACCGTGAGGGGGCCAACCACCGAGATCACTCCCGGAACAGGCGGCAGGTCGTCGTCCAGGATCGTCACGACCGTGGTCGTGGCCGTCGGATCGAGCGTCGCCCCGGTGACGCCGGACAGTACGACGTTGAAGGTCTCGTCGGGCTCATCCAGCGTGTCGTTGGCAATTGCCAGCGCGATGACCTTGGGCGCGGTGTCCCCGTCCGCCCAGTTGAGCGTGCCGCTCTGCCCCGTGTAGTCACTGCCTGCGAGGGCCGTGAAGTCCTGTGTGGCGAAGTTGACTGTCGCTGCGCCCGAGAAGCCGCCCGTGCGCTGGACCGCGAGGTTCAGGGTGCCCGAGGACTCATTGGTGCTGACCGCCGCGGCCGTCATGGCCAGCGTGCCGGTGGGGCCGACGTCGTTGTCGGTGATGGAAACCGTCGCGTGCGTCAATCCGGCCGAGGCGCCCCCGGACAGATTGGTCAGCGTGACGAGGAACGTTTCCGTGGGCTCGTCCACCGCATCGTCCACCGTATTGACGGTGATCGTCTTCGAGGTCGTATCGCCATTGGCCCAGGTCAGCGTGCCCGTCGCGGTCACGAAGTCATCCGGCGCGGTCGCGCCCTGATTCGACGTCGCGTAGTCGACCTGCACGGGTCCGCCGCTGCCGTTGGTGCGCGTGACCTGCAACACGGCTTGCCCTCCTTCGGTCACCGTCACGCTGTCGATGGCAAAGGCAAGAATGCCGTTCGGCGGATCGTCGTTCGTGATCGTCACGGTCTCGACGGAGGGCGTCGTAAGGACGGCCCCGCCGCCGGGATTGGACAGGATGACCGTGAAACTCTCGTCCGTCTCGTAGATCGTGTCGTTGACGACCGGGATGCTGAACGAATGCGTGGTGGTGTCGCCGTTCGCCCAGTTGAGCGTGCCGGAAGTGAACGTGTAGTCACCGGGTGCGAGCGCCGTGCCAGCGACCGTCGCATACTGGATGCTCACCGCACCCAGCGAGCCGCCGAATCTCTCGACGTCGATCTGCACCGTGGCAGCGGCCTCGCTGGCGGAGCGTGAAGACACGGCGAAGCGCAGCTGTCCGGGATTCGCGTCGTTGTCGAGGACGGTGACCGTCGTGCTGGCCTGCTGCAGCCGCGCACTACCCGTCGGGTTGGACAGGTTGACCGCAAAGGTCTCGTCCGGCTCCTCCAGCGCGTCATCGATGAGGGTGATCGGGACGGTCTTCGGTCCCAGCTCGCCGTTCACCCACACGAACGTGCCGCTCGCCGCGGTGTAGTCCGAACCCGCCGTGGCCGTGCCGTTCGCCGTCGCATAGTTGACGCTGACGGCCCCGGAACTGCCCGTGCTGCGCGTCGCCGTAATGCTGAGCGTCGCAGCGGTCTCGCTGACCGAGACGGTCGAGAGGCTCATCGAAATGTCGCCCGGATCGTCGTCGTCGGCGATATTGACAGTCGCGTCGGCGTTCGGCAGCAACACACCGGCCGTTGCGTTACTGAAGTGCACCGTGAAGCTTTCGGGCGACTCGGTGACCACGTCGTTGGTGATCGGGATGGTGATCGGCCTGACACCGCCGACGCCGGCCGCCCAATTGAGCGTTCCAGAGGTCGTCGTGTAATCACCCGGCGGCTGCGCTGTGCCTGCGACCGTCGTGTAGTTCACGCTCACCGCACCGCTGGCCCCCAGTATTCGCGATACATTCAGCGTGGCCGTGCCCGCGTTCTCAACGACATTGATCGGCGTCGCCGGGACGGCGATCGTTCCCGGGTTGTTCTCGTCGTCGATGATCGTGACGACTGCGAACCAATACGTGTAATCGAGAATTGCGCCGGGCGTCACGTTCTCCAGCAGAACGTAGAAGTTCTCGTTCGGGTCCACGAGCGCGTCATCGAGGATCGGAACCGTGATCGTCTTGGTCCCGCCTTCGCCGTTGGCCCAGCTCAACGTTCCGCTGGTGATGGTGAAGTCCACGTCGTTCGTTGCGGTGTTCGAGATCGTCCGGAAATCGACCGTGACTGCGCCTTGCGTCCCGCCAGTGCGCGCGACCGAGATTGTGGCGTTGCCGGCGGCTTCGCCGACCTGCGGGTTCGGGCTCGTGACGGTAATGGTGCCGCTCAGCGGATCATTTCTGTAGATCGTGACCGTGCACGATGCGTTCGCGCCAAGAGTGGCTCCTCCGCCCGGATTGGAGAACGTCACCGCGAAGGTTTCGTCGCCCTCGGGATCGGTGTCGTCGATCAGCGGGATCTCGATGTACTGCTGCGGGTCGCCGCTGCAGCTATAGCCCGGCGCCGGCGTACAACCGGACTGGTCCGCCCAGTGGAGCGTGCCGCTGGTCGTCGTGAAGTCCGCGCCCGCCGTCGCCGTACCACTGGTCGTCGTGTAGTCGACCGTCACCGGTCCGTCGCGGCCGTTCTGGCGCAGGCCATACACAAACGCGTTCAGGTTGCTTTCGAAGACTGGGTTCTGGCTGACGAAGCACGAAATATCCCCGGGATATTTCGTGTCATTGTCGAGGATCGTCTGGGTCACCTGGGTCGGGGCGCCCAGGATGGCGCCGCCCTGCGGATTCGAGATCGTCACGAGGTAGGTCTCGGCAGACTCCTCCAGCAGGTCGTCGATGATCTGGACGTAGATCTGCTTGTTCGAGGTATCGCCCGCCGCCCACGGGATGGTGCCGCTGGTGGCCACGAAGTCGCTGCCCGCCGTGGCGGTGCCGCTGGTAATCGTGTAGTCGACGCTGACGGCGCCGTTCGAGCCCGACTGACGCACGAAGGTGATCGGTCCGCCCTGCGCCCCGTCCGCCTCATTGTCCTGGCTGTCGCCGGACAGGCTGATCTGTCCGGCGAAGCCGCCGTCGTTATCCAGGATCGTGACCGTGCCGATCGTGTTGCTATTGAAGAGCAGCGCAGAGTCGGCCGACTGGAGCCTGACCCAGAATTGCTCGTCCGCTTCCCCGACCGTATCGCTGAGGATCGGCACCGTGATCTGCTTGGGCGCCGAGTCTGCGTCGTTGAACTGCACGATGCCACCGGTGGCGGTGTAGTCGCTGCCGGCGGTTGCGGCCAGGAAGCCGGTCCCATTGTCGGTTACGAAGCCGACCACCGCGCAATCCTGCGATCCGCCGGTGCGTGTAACGGTCAAGGTCACCGAACCCGCACTTTCGCCGACAGACCTGGTCGGCTCGATCGAGATCGTGCCCATCGTGGGCAGCACGAGGTCGCCACCGTCATAGTTGATGCCGACGTCCATGGTATCCAGACCAAGGGCGGCGCCTACTGCGTTGTACAACTGGAGTTGGAAGCTGTCGTAGCTCTCCTGATATGTGTCGTCGATCATGGTGACGCTGATCGACTTGTCGGCGTAGTCGCCGTCAGCCCACGTGAGTGTCGCCGTACCCAGCGTGAAATCGCAGCCGGCACCGGCCATGAAATAGCCGCTGCTGCCGCCGACGCGGACATTCACGCTCACGGGACCCGTCGCACCACCGGTACGCCGCACCGCGAAAGTCACCGTTCCTGAATTTTCTTCGGCGTTGGCAGCGGTCTCCAGGAAGCTCAGCACGCCCCCGGACCCGCCCCCCGCGCTGTCGAACCGGGCCAACACGGCCGCCCCGTAGGCGTCCTGCCCGGCCGCGACCAGCCGGCCGTCCGACTGCCGCAACAGTGCATACGCGGTCACCGACGACACGTGCGGCCACGACTGCGCTCGTCCGCCGAAATCCGCGATCGCCACGCCCTGGTTTCCAAACGTCGTGTCAACCGCGCCGTTGGACTCGAGTCGCGCGACGAACAGGTCCTGGGCTCGAGAGTTGATGACGGGGTAGAAGTTGCCGGCAATGACGATCTTTCCGTCGGGCTGCACGATCACGCCGGCCGCCTGTTCGAAGTTCCAATCGGGGCCCAGGTCGTTCAGGACCGTGCCGGTGCCGCCAAAGGTGGTGTCCAGGTCTCCGTTCGTCTCCAGCCGGGCCAGGGCCGTCAAGTTGCCGCCCGCGGTGTACGCGTAACCGGCGACGAGGATCTTGTCGTTCGACTGCATCACCAGCGAAGTAGCGGCGGCGTCCACCTGGCCGAAATCCACGATCTTCAGTCCATCCGCATCGAAGGTCGTGTCCAGCACGCCCGCCGCGGTCAGGCGGACCAGCGCCATGGTGGTCACGCCGCTGCCCGGGCCGAACCCTGCGGCCACGAGGCCGCCGTCGGACTGCCGGACCAGGGCATTGACGCCCTGGTTGGCACCCGGCCCGAAGGTCACATAGGTGATGCCCTGCGTGCCGAACGTATTGTCCGGCTGGCCCGTCGCCGTGACGGCTGCGAACACGATGTCGAGGACGTCGTTGTGATAGGTGGTGCCGGCCACGACGAGGCTGCCGTCGGTCCGCCGGACGATGCCATTCGCCTGATCGATGGAGGTACCGCCCGTGTCGAGGGCGACGCGTCCGTTGGCGCCGAACTCGGTATCGGGCGAGCCGGTGTCCGTGAGCCTCACGAGCGCGATGTCGACGAGGCCCGTGTTCTGCCAGTCCGTGGTCTGCCCCGCAACGACGATCTTGCCGTCGGGTTGGATCAGCAGCGCGAAGCCCTGGTCATCCGATTGACCGCCGGCGAAGTCGATGGACGTCCAGCCGTCTCCGTCGAAGGTGGCGTCGAGCGTACCGTTCGTGTTGTAACGCGCGACCCAGATGTGCGCCGCGGAGTCACCGGGAATGTCGTTCCGCGTCACCGACCCGGTCATTACCAACTTGCCGTCGGCCTGCTGGGCGACGGCTTTGACCCGGGCATCGATCGGGTTGCCGTCCGAATCGTTCAATTGCCAACTGACACGCCCGGCGTTGCCGAAGCCGTTGTCGAGTTCGCCGGGTGCGGCGAACACCGGACCCGCACCCAAGGCGGCAATGCATCCAAGGAGAACGAGCCGCAGTGTGTTGCGGGAGGTGTGGACGACGCGCATAGCCATGGTCGCTCCTTGGGATCAAGGAGGCGCCCGCAGGCCGGGCCGAACCAACTGCGATCGAAACACGACCGAAGCCTGCCGCGACGGCAGGTGCCGGACACTCTCTCACCTAATCAGATTCGCACCTGGTCCCCAGTCCAAGCTCTGCAAACACCCCCATGCCCGTGTTTGCCGGATACCGATAGTCCCTGTCTGGCCGACCCGCCTGTCACTGCAAGGTGATCTACTTGACTTCACAATTCGCAGTAACGGTCGCACGACCCTTTCTTTCTCTTCGTATTCGGGCCGAACGTACTCCCTTCGGTCCGGACATTCCACCGCAGCTGCCCGCATGACAAATGCCAATGCAAAGCATTCGCAGCTGGGGGTCCTGGGGCCTTGCCGAACGACCCCGGCTCCCTGTGCCGCCGAACCGGCAACGATATCTGATGGCCTCGCTTGAGTCGTGTCCTTCGACCCAGGCAGGAAGTCAGGGCGCCTCTGCAAGGCGTTGAATGCCGCGTCGCGCGAGCGGGCTCAGGCCGGCACCGCCTTCGCTGAGGTGACGACAGATCGCGGTTCGCATGCGCGGCTCCCAGAAGCGCCGCAGGTGATTCGCCACCTGCTCGGCCGCCGCCTGCGGGTCCGGTTCTGAGGCAAAGAACGCGGCGATGTCGTTGGCCATTGCGACGAGTCGTTCGATGTCCATGGCGTTTCGCTGGCGGCTCAGGCTACGGGGTTCGTCCGACCGGGGCCGCCCGTTCTGTGCGCTCCGCGCGCCTGCGCGTGCGCCAGGCGTCCGCATTCTCGACCCTGACGACTTCCACCGCAGTCACCTTGTATTCCGGGCAGTTGGTGGCCCAGTCGGAGTACTCGGTGGTCACGACGTTCGCGCCCGACTCCGGAAAATGGAACGTCGTGTACACGACGCCGGGCGTCATGCGCGTCGACAGGACCGCTCGCATCACCGTGTCGCCCGTGCGGCTCGACATGCCGATCCAGTCTCCGTCGGCAATGCCCCGGGTCTCGGCGTCGTCCGGGTGGATCTCGAGGCGGTCCTCGGACTGCCATTCGAGGTTTGCGGTGCGACGGGTCTGCGCGCCGACGTTGTACTGGAATAGCGTGCGGCCCGTGGTCAGGAGCAGCGGGAAGCGGCTCGTCGTGCGCTCGGGCGTGGCCACGTATTCGGTGACGATGAACTTGCCCTTGCCGCGCACGAACGCCCCGACGTGCATGGTCGGCGTGCCCTCGGGCGCCGCGTCGTTGCAGGGCCACTGCAGGCTGCCCAGCCGGTCGAGCTTTTCGTAGGTGACGCCGCGGAACGTCGGTGTGAGGCGCGCGATCTCCTGCATGATCTCCGAGGGGTGGTCGTAGTGCACGGGAAAGCCGAGCGCCTGCGCGAGCCGCAGGGTGATTTCCCAGTCCGCGAGGCCGGCGAGCGGTTCCATGACCTTGCGCACCCGCGAGATGCGTCGCTCGGCGTTGGTGAACGTGCCGTCCTTCTCGAGGAAGGACGACCCCGGCAGGAACACGTGCGCGTAATGCGAGGTCTCGTTCAGGAACAGGTCCTGCAGTACCACGCACTCCATGGCCGACAGCGCCGCAACGACGTGGCGAGTGTTCGGGTCGGACTGCACGAAGTCCTCGCCCTGGATGTAGAGCCCGCGGAAGCTGCCGTCCAGCGCCGCCTCGAACATGTTCGGAATGCGCAGTCCCGGCTCGCCTGAAAGAGGGACCCGCCAGGCGTCTTCGAACAGGGCACGCGTCGCGCCGTCCGACACGTGGCGGTAACCGCTGAACTCGTGCGGGAACGAGCCCATGTCACAGGAGCCCTGCACGTTGTTCTGGCCGCGCAGCGGGCTTACGCCCACGCCCTCGCGGCCGAGGTTGCCCGTGGCCATGGCGAGATTCGCAATCGCCATGACCGTCGTCGAGCCCTGGCTGTGCTCGGTGACGCCGAGGCCGTAGTAGATGGCGCTGTTCGGCCCGGCCGCGTACAGGCGCGCTGCCTTGCGCACCAGCGCTGCCGGCACGCCGGTGACCGCCTCGGTGGCTTCGGGAGAGTTGCGGGGCTCGGCGACGAAGGCCTTCCAGCGGCGCCAGGAATCGACCTCGCAGCGTTCCTCGGCGAAGCGGTCGTTCGCGAGGCCCTCGGTCACGACGACGTGCGCCAGTGCATTGATCATCGCGACGTTGGTGCCCGGCCGCAGCTGCAGGTGCACGTCCGCCGCGACGTGGGCCGAGCGCACGATGTCGATTTCGCGCGGATCCATGACGATCAGCCGCGCGCCCTGACGCAGCCTGCGCTTCATCTGCGAGCCGAACACCGGGTGGCCGTCGGTCGGGTTGGCGCCGATCACGACGATCACGTCCGCGTGCATTACAGATGCGAAGTTCTGCGTGCCCGCTGACTCGCCGAGCGTGCTCTTCAGCCCGTAGCCCGTCGGCGAGTGGCAGACGCGGGCGCAGGTGTCCACGTTGTTGGTGTGGAGTGCCGCGCGCACGAACTTCTGCACCAGGAACGTTTCCTCGTTGGTGCAGCGCGAGGAAGTGATGCCGCCGACCGCGCCCGGTCCGTGGGCGGCCTGGATGCGCCGGAATTCGCTCGCGACCCGGCCGATCGCTTCGTCCCAGGACACGACGCGCCAGGGATCGGTGATGCGCTCACGGATCATCGGGTGCAACACGCGGTCGGCGTGCGTCGCGTAGCCGTAGGCGAAGCGGCCCTTCACGCAGGCGTGACCGTGATTCGCCGCGCCGTCCCGGGCCGGCACCATGCGTACGACGACCGAATCCTTGACCTCGGCCTCGAGCGAACAGCCGACGCCGCAGTAGGCGCAGGTGGTCTTGACCACGTGCGTCGGCGCGCCCAGCGCAATCCGCGATTTCTCGGTCAGCGCGGCGGTCGGGCAGGCCTCGACGCAGGCGCCGCAGGACACGCACTCCGAGCCGAGGAACGTTTCACGCTGGCTGGCCGAGACGCGCGACGCGAAGCCGCGGCCCTCGATCGTGAGCGCGAAGGTCCCCTGTACGTCGCGGCAGGCCCGCACACACCTCGAGCATGTGATGCAGGTGTCGGGGTCGAAGGTGAAGTAGGGGTTGCTGGCGTCGGCGGACACGCCGCGCTGCGTCGCGCCGCCGGACGGCAGGCGGGATCCTGTCACGCCGAGCTGCGCCGCCACCGACTGCAGTTCGCAATGTCCATCGGCGGGGCAGGTGTCGCAGGCTAGCGGGTGGTCCGACAGGTATAGGTCGAGCACCCCGCGGCGCAGCTTCAGGAGTTGCGGCGAATCGGTGCGCACCTTCATCCCGGGTGCGACTGCGGTCGTACAGGACGCCGGATAGCCGCGACGTCCCTCGATCTCGACCAGGCACAGGCGGCAGGAGCCGAACGCGTCGAGCGTGTCGGTTGCGCAGAGCTTCGGAATCTGCCTGCCCGCGAGCGCGGCGGCGCGCATGACGGACGTGCCGGCCGGCACCGACACCGCGTGGCCGTCGATCTCGAGCGTCACTTTCCCGGTCGCGGTGGACGCGGGCGTGCCCAGGTCGCGATGGTCTATGGCGTACACATCACCTCCCAGGACCCGGTCGCTGGAAGTCCTCCCCGAAGTGCTTCATGGCGCTCAGCACCGGGGCCGGCGCCATGCCGCCGAGCCCGCACAGCGAGGCGTGCGTCATGGTGTCGCAGATTTCCTCGACCAGCGCGAGGTTGCCATCGCGGTCCACGCCCCGGGCGACGCGATCCAGCGCCTCGGCGCCGCGCACCGAGCCCATCCGGCAGGGCACGCACTTGCCGCAGGATTCCTGCGCGCAGAACACGAGCGCGTGCCGCGCCATCGCCAGCATGTCGACCGTGTCGTCGAAGGCCACGACTCCGCCGTGGCCGAGCATCGCGCCGATCGCGGCGAATGCCTCGTACTCGAGCGGCGTGTCGAACTGCGACGCGGGCAGGTACGCGCCCAGCGGCCCGCCGACCTGCGCGGCGCGGATCGGCCGGCCGCTTGCCGAGCCGCCGCCGTAGTCGTACAGGAGTTCGCGCAGCGTGAGCCCGAAGGCGCGCTCGACCAGCCCCGCGTGCAGCACATTCCCGGCGAGCTGCAATGGCAGCGTGCCGCGCGAGTTCGCCTGGCCATGGTCACGGTAGGCGGTCGCGCCTTCCGCGACGATGAACGGCACGGTCGCGAGCGTGATCACGTTGTTGACGACGGTCGGCGCGCCGAAGAGTCCCTTGTGTGCGGGCAGCGGCGGACGCACGCGTACCTCACCGCGCCTGCCCTCGAGGCTCTCGAGCATCGAGGTCTCCTCGCCGCAGATGTAGGCGCCGGCGCCGATCCTGAGTTCGACGTCGAACTCGAGGCCGCTGCCCATCAGGTCGCGACCGAGGTAGCCCGCGGCGCGGGCGCGCACGATCGCTGCGTGCAGGGTCTCGCGCGCATGCGGGTACTCGACGCGCAGGTAGATGTAGCCTCGCGTCGCGCCGACCGCGACACCGGCGATGGTCATGCCCTCGATGAGCGAGTAGGGGTCGCCTTCCATCAGCATGCGGTCGGAGTAGGTTCCAGAGTCGCCTTCGTCGGCGTTGCAGGCGACGTATTTCTCGGCGCCGGGCTGGTCGAGAACCGTCTGCCACTTCACGCCGGTCGGGAACGCGGCGCCGCCCCGGCCGCGCAGCCCGGAATCCGCGACCGTCGTGACGGTCGCGGCCGGGCCGATCTCGAGCGCCCGGCGCAGGCCGCGATAGCCGCCGTTCGCGACGTACTCACCGAGGTCGAGAGGTTCCGTCCGGCCCACGCGCGCAAACGTCAGGCGCTGCTGCGAGGCGAGCCATGGGTGCCTGTCCACCGGGCCGATGCAGAGCGCGTGAGGCTCGCCGCGCAGCATGCCGGCTGCCACGAGGCCGTCGACGTCGTGTTCGTTCACCGGGCCGTAGCCGACGCGACCCGCGCCGCACTCGATTTCGACCAGTGGTTCGAGCCAGTACATGCCACGCGAGCCGTTGCGACGCGGGCGAATATCAGTTCCGGCGGCGCGTGCAGCTGCAACCAGCCTGCGGGCGGTTGCCTCGGCGCCAAGGGCGAGCGCGCCGGCATCCCGCGGGACCCACACGTTGACCGTCATGGCGTCACCTCCGGGCCAGCCGAACGCAGGAGTTCATCGAGCCGCTCCGGCGTCAGGCGTCCGTGCACTTCCGCGCCGACCATCGCGGCCGGCGAACAGGCACAGAGCCCGAGGCAGTCCACCGCCTCGAGCGTGATCCCGCCGTCGGCTGTGGTCTCGCCGAAGCCGATGCCCAGCCGCTGACGCAAATGCGCCTCGAGCGCGCGGCTGTTCATGGCCTGGCAGGCCTCCGCGCGGCAAAGCTTTACCACGCGACGACCCGGGGGCTTGTTGCGGAAATGGTGATAGAAGGTGAGCACGCCGTGCACGTCGGCGCGCGAGAGATTCAGTTCACCGGCAATCAGCGGGACGGCGCCGTCGGGCACGAATCCCAGCGTGCTCTGCACGTCGTGCAGGATCTCGATCAGGGGCGCGCGCTGCTGCGCATGGCGGGCGACGATCGTGACGATCTGGTCGCGCGTCGCCGAATCGATCCGGCCTGCCGTGGACTCGGTCGTCACAGCAGCCGCTCCCCGTGCGCATACACGTTGAACGAATCGCCGCGCAGGAAGCCCGCGAGCAGGATGCCCGTGCGCTCGGCGACGTCGATGGCGAGGCTCGAAGGGGCGCCGATGGACGCGACCACGGGAATGCCGGCGACTGCCGCCTTCTGCAGCAGTTCGAAGCTCGCGCGACCGCTGAGCAGCAGCACGCTTGACGAAAGCGGGAGCGCGTCATCGAGCAGCATCGAGCCCACGAGCTTGTCGAGCGCGTTGTGCCGGCCGACGTCCTCGCAGGCGGCGACCAGATTGCCGTCCGCGTCGAACAAGGTCGCCGCGTGCAGGCCGCCGGTGTCGCGAAAGACCGGCTGGGCGGCGCGCGCGATGCCGGGGAGCGAGCTCAGCAGTTCGGCGCGGACGCGCAGGGCCAGGTCGACCGGCCCTGAATCGAGCATGCCCTCGAGTGCCTGGAGCGAGGCCTTGCCGCAGATGCCGCAGCTCGAGGTCGCGTAGAAGTTGCGCTGCAGGCGCGCGGCATCGAGCGAAATGCCGGGCGACAGCTCGACGCAGACGACGTTGCCCTCCGAGCCACACTCGCGCGCCGATGCCACGTCGCCGCGGGCGCGGATGACGCCCTCGCCATGCAGGAACCCCAGTGCCAGTTCCACGTCCTGGCCCGGCGTGCGCATGGTGACCGAGACGGCCTGTCCGGGACTTTCGTCGCCGAGGAGTGCGACACGGATCTCGAGCGGCGCCTCGACTGCCACGAGGTCTTCGCGCGACTCGACGCTGGCGCCGCGCACGGTCCGCACGCGGACGTGCTGCGTCGGTCCGACGTCGAGATTGGCTCTCGTGACCAGCTGCCGGGACATGTTCCGACGACCCCCTGAAGCCGCCTCCGCGCAGGCTACCACT